>Ga0265293_10002528_pt1 | contig 36333 bp, 32 predicted proteins | sample Munlanlewell138R_FD_192505 | JGI IMG/M metagenome (GOLD analysis project Ga0265293, IMG submission 192505) | Leachate microbial communities from a municipal landfill in Southern Ontario, Canada - Leachate well 138R | ecosystem: Engineered > Solid waste > Landfill > Unclassified | place: Canada... | reverse complement strand
GATGCGATAGTCGGGAATGCGCCGCATGATCGCGCGCAGAACCACGCGGATCTCCATGCGCGCGAGCGGCGCGCCAAGGCACTTGTGGACGCCCCCGGAGAACGACATGTGCATGGCCGCGTTCGGCCGGTCGAGCCGGACCTCGTCGGGGTCGTCGAACTGCGCGGGATCGCGATTGGCGGCCGCCCACGAAAGATAGACGCGATCGCCCGCCTTGATCCGCTGACCGCCCAGTTCGGCATCGCGCGTGGCGGTGCGCGCGATGCCGTGGTTGGACGGATAAACGCGCAGGAGCTCCTCGACCGCGTTACGCATAAGCGCGTCGTCGTCCAGCAGGCGCGGGTAGAGTTCCTGCTTGCCTTCGAGCCATATCAGCGCATTGGCGAGCGCGGTGGTCGCCGTGTCGAAACCGCCGAAGATGAAGGCATTGAGCATGCCCAGGCCGACTTCGTCGCCGATCGGCTTGCCATCGACCACGCGATTGGCGATCGCCGAGATAACATCCTGACGCGGCGTGGCGCGGCGGTCGTGAAGCAGTTCGATGAGCTTGCCCTGCACGAACCTGATCTCCTCGAACGGATAGAGCGGATCTTCGGAACTGCGGAACGACATTTCGTGCGCCGACAGCGCGAACTCGCGCCAGTGATCGAGCGGAACTCCGGCGAGTTGCATCGTCGTCATCGCCGGGATCGGCGTGGCTACGTCGCGGATGAATTCGGCCGAACCGGCCTCGATCACCGTGTCGAGCACTTCCTCGGTGCGCTGGGCGGCGATCTCCTCCCACTCGCGAATCGCGCGCGGCGCGAAGAACGGCGCCTCGGTGAGCCGCAGCGGGCCATGCACCGGCGGGTCCGATTCGGACAGCGACAGGCGGTGCGGACTCGGCGGGATCAGGATGCCCTTGCACAATGGCTTGTCGGGATTGCGGTTGTCGGACGAGAAGGTCTCCCAGTCCTCGAGCACGGCCTTCACGTATTCGTAGCCGCTCACCACCCAGTGGCCGCCATAGGCTTCGGTCCAGGCCACCGGACAGGACGTCACTCGCTCGCGGGCGCTTTCCACCCAGCGCTCAACATAGCCGGGGCCGCGAAAATCGAAATCGATGACAGCGCGCTGCCCGGTCATGTTCACTCCGTCTCCGTGCGCCGAAGAGCGAAGCGCCCACCGGCATCCGTTTCCTGATACGCCGGGCCTAGCCGAAATGGCACTGAGTGCCAAGAGTGTAACTGATGGCTCTGGAGCACTCTCCCCGCGCCATCAGCAAATCGGCTGTGGGGGGTGGACCGCCAGAACTCTCCATCATGACCGAAGAAGATGCGCACCCCGCCGCGAAACATCTCCTCTCGCGCCCATGCGGCGTTCTCCCGCTTCCGGCGCAGGCCCGTCACCGGCAAGACCTTGCATCGCACCCGCATTTTGTCCGATTAGACCGCGATGCGCCGACCCACTGCAACTCCCAACGCCGCGAACGCCCCGGCCGAAACCCCGGCCAAAACCCCGAACGCGCCACAGGCCGGGCGGCGGGACAAGCACGATCACGTCATCCCGGTGGCGGTCGACCTGTTCGCCGAGCGGGGCTACGACAATGTCACCATGGACGAGATCGCCGCCGCTTCCGGCATCTCGCGGCGTAGCCTGTTCCGTCATTTCCGGCAAAAAGAGGAATTCCTCGGCCGCTGGATGCTGCGCTTCAATGCCCAGCTTTGCGCTGCGATCGTCCATCAGCCGGACGGCCTGGCTCCGCTGGATGTCTTCCGCAGCGCGCTCGACGATGTGGATGAGATCGGCTCGCCAGCCGCGGAGCGCCTTCTCGTCCTCGACCGGATCACGTCGCAGTCGCCAGCGGCCGATGCGGCAATGGCCGCTACCGAGCGTAAATGGGAGAATGCCGTTGCCGCCGCATTCGGGCAGCGCGCGGACGGCACGTCCGATGCGGCCTGCCGCATCGCCGCAGCGCTGGGATTCGCCGGCCTTCGCTTGGCGGTCGCGGAATGGGTGGCCCTGCCCGCGGGCGAAGCCACGCAGCCACGGCTGGCGCGAATCCTCGACACGGCCTTCGCCGCGATCAGGCAGGTCGCGCGCTAGCCGCAAGCCCCGGCGGCATCCGGCCGCCGCGATCGGGCCTGCGTTCACGATGTCCGCTCATCGACCACGAAGTGCCGCGTCCGCTCCCGGTCCATGAACAGCACTTCGTCAGCCGCGATCTCCGCATCGCCGGCGGTTTCCGCGCCCTGCCGGCGCAATGCATCGAGGTCGTCGAACCACAACTCGGTGATGCAGTCGGCCGGAGGCTCGTTGCCATCCGCGCCGTCGCAATAATTGCGCACATAGCGCCGCAGCAGTCCGAACCGGGACAGCGCGAGCGGAACGTGGACGTCCTCGTAATGCGCGCGAAACGCCTCGAACGTCATTCCCGGACGACGGTGGACCAGCATGACGACCTTTATCATCCCGCCACCCGCATCGGCAGCTTGCGCAAGGCATTGATCGACACATCGACCGCGCGCGTGGGCACGCCGTCGAGTTCGAGCCGCAAACCGGCCTTGCGCAATTCCTCCAGCAGAATCAGCACTTCCAGGCGGGCGAGATGCGCGCCGACACAAAAATGCGGGCCGCCGCCGCCGAAGGCGACATTGCCCTTCTTCGGCCGGCGATAATCGAAACGATGGGGGTTTTCGTAGACTGCGGGGTCGCGGTTGGCCGCCGTGTACCACATCAGCACGAAGTCGCCTTCCGCGATCCGGCGGCCGTGGATTTCCAGATCCTGCGTGGCCGTGCGGCCCATCGCGTTCACGGGCGTAACCATGCGCAGCAGTTCCTCGAGCACGTCGCGCGCGGCTTCGGGCGGCGCCTCCTCGATCTGGCGGCGCGCGTCATCGTCGGTCGCCATCAGCAGCAGGCTCTGGGCGATGAGCGTGTGAGTCGTCTCGAAGCCGGCCAGCATCAGCGAAAAGACCGACTGCTGATACTCGCCGTCCGTGATCGGTCCACCTTCGCCGACCGCAGCCATCAGTTCGGTCGCCATGTCGGCCTGGGGCCGGCCGCGCTTCATCTCGCGCAGTTCGAGGGCATAGCCCTCGCTCTCGGCGCGCGCGGCGAAATAGCCGGACGGGCCAATTTCCGGGTCCAGCCTGCCGAACACGCCGGTCGCCCAGGCGAGAATGCGCGAACGGTCCTCCTCGGGCACGCCGAGGATGCTTGCCACGACCTGCGCGGGCAGTTCGGCGGCGATCATCGGGATGGCGTCGAAACGCCCCGCTTCCCGCACTTCCCTGACGATGCGCACGCAGATCTCGCGGATCCAGTGATCGAACCGGACGACGACGCGCGGCGAGAACGCATCGGCGACGAAGCCGCGCAGCCGCTGATGGCGGCCGCCAGTGTGAAACATGAGGTTATCGTACGTCCGCGATCCCGGCTCGACGTGGTTGGGGAACATGAACCCGCGCTCGGAGGTGAACCGCTCGGTGTCGCGGCTCATCGCACGCACGTCGGCATGGCGCGTCAGCGACCACAGCCGGCCGCCGAGCGGATTGTCCTGCAAGTGCACGGGATCCTCGCCCCGCAGGTAGTCGAAATAGGCGTGCGGCGGCCCATCCGCGAAAGTCGCGGTGCTGACGAGATCGAGATCGGCGACTGCGCTCATGTCCTTGCCTCCTAACCGAACGCGAAGGGAGGCCGCATGCGGCAAGCCTCGTCGAGTTGTGTCATCGCCGCATCGTCGAGCGTCCAGCCCGCATGCATCCGGCCCTGACCGTAGCTCATGCAGCCGAAGCAGAGCCGCGAGACCTTGAGGCCGGTCGTTCCCAGGTTGCCGTATTTCATACGGCAGGCGCTCCGCCAGCCTCGGATGCAAGGCGGGCGTCGAGAACATCGAGCGCATCGGCGACCAGCGCGCCGCGTGTTTCGGCGAAAAAGCGTATCTTCGGATCAGTGATAACGAGGACCTCGTCCCGCTCCATTCCGGCGAAGACGAGCGCGGCCATCGCATCCGGGTCCTGCCCATGGGCGGCGACCTGCCGGCTCATCTGCGCGGCCTGCTCGGCGGGCCACGCTTCCGCCCCGCCATAGCGATCCTGCCGGTTGGCGCGGCTGTCCCATATCCGCGTGTTGACGAGGCCGGGGCAGAACACCGTAACACCCACGCCGCTATCGGCGAGATCCCGGCGCAGGCCATCGGCCATGGCGAGGACCGCGTGCTTGGTCGCGGTGTAGGCGGTCATCACCGCGGTTGTCGGCAGGCCGACCGAGTTTTCCGATCCGGTGAGAATGAAGCGCGCCGGTCTGCCCGTAGCGGCCCGCGCCCGCAATACCGGCGCGAACACGCTGATGGTGTTGAACGTCCCGCGCACGTTGACGTCGAACATCCAGTCGAACTCACGCGGATCGGTTTCTGTCAGCGGGCCGCCGACCGCGACGCCGGCATTGGCGAAAACCAGATCGACCGCGCCGAAATCGGCGAGAACATCGGCAGCCAGGGCCTCGACATCCGCCCGGTCGGACACATCGCAACGATAGGCACGGACATGGCCGGAGAATTCCTCCGCCGCCGCCTGCGCTTTCTCACGCGAAAGATCGGCGAGCGCGACAGCACCGCCGCGCGTGACAACGGCACGGGCAAGCGCCAGCCCGATGCCGCCCGCTCCGCCCGTAATCACGCTGACCATATCCTTGAACGCCATCACCCGCGCTTCTCCCGATAATCCGCTCTATGCCGGATTGATTAGTTGTATATTCAGGCCCTGGCCGATGTCAATCGCTCTTGCCCGCTCGGTCCAAGGCTTTGTCACGATGCAAAGTTCGACTATGCGGGGTGGGAATATGAGCAGCAGCAGGACGATACCGGCATTCGGCGCGAAACCGGTCAAGCTGGCCGAGCAAATCGCGCGCGGCATCGAGGACAGAGTAGTGCTCGAAGGCTGGCCCGTGGGCCATCCGCTTGGCCGCGAGGCGGATCTGGCCGCTGCGGCGGGAGTCAGCCGGTGGACTTTCCGGGAAGCGGTCAGCCTGCTTGAGCACAACGGCATGGTGGAAACCCGCAGAGGCGGCGGCGGCGGCCTGTTCGTCGCGGCATCGATGGCCGATGTGCTCGGCCGGGGGCTCAGCAACTATCTCGACTTCGTCCGCGCCGCGCCCGAAGAGTTGGTCACGGCCATGCGCGCTGGCGAGGCGATCATGATCGAACGAGCGTCCGCCGGGCTCGATCCCGCCGCTGTCGCCGGGCTGCGCCCGCTGATCGCCGCAGCGGAAGATCCGCACCGGCTCAGGGCGTTCGAGGCCACCGCAGCGATGCGGAAGCATCTGGTCGCCAGCGCGGGCAATGCCGCCGTCACGCTGCTCGCCGGAGCGCTGTCCAACCTGGTCATGCAGGCGGCCTGGTATTCGACTCTGGAGGACGAGCCCTACTTCGCCGCTTTCCCGCCGATGATCGACGCGACGCGGCGGCTGACCATGGCGCTGATCGAACGTCGCCCCGACGAAGCGAAGCGGCAATCCGAACGCTACGTCATGGCATGCGACGCACTGTTCCGCTCATCGGCGACATCGGGACATCTGCCGCGCCGGCCCGAATCGGCGGAACGCGCCTACCGGCTCTATCCGCCGGGCCGGCCGATGAAAAAAGCCGAGCGAGTCGCTCGCGAGCTTCGCGCGATCATCCTTGAGGCCGGCTGGCCGGTCGGCATGCACATCGGCACCGAAGCCGAGCTGATGGCACAGTTCGCCGTCGGCCGTTCGGTGCTGCGCGAGGCGCTACGCTCGCTCGAACGGCTCGGCGTGATCGCCATCGGCCGCGGCGGCGCGAGCGGAGTGAAAGTCATCTCGCCTAACCCGGAAGAACTGGTGAACGCATGCCGGCGCTTCTTCCGGCGGGAAGGATTGACGCCAGAACAGGCCCTCGCGGTGCGTGACGCGCTGCTCAACGCGCAACGGCATGCGGCAGCGGCATCCACCATCACGGACCGCCGCGAAGCCCGGTTCATCCCCCTGATGCTGGCGATCCTCGAATACCCCGCCGCGCAAGGCGGCGACCGCCAGACGGCTGGGCAGACGGCTGGGACGAACCTGTTGACACTCAGTGCCAATCGGCGAATGTAACGGCTGCCGGAAACGCGGGTGCCGGGGCATTCACTTCCGCGACACCGCAGGAGGATCAAGATGGCGACGCGGACATTGGATTCCGGCAAGACGCTCAAGTCCGCAACCGCCCGCTTCCGCGCGGCGCGCGATCGCGGCGTCGCCTGGCTGCTCGATCATATCGCCAGCGACGGACGTCCGGTCGGCGCCGACACGCAGAACGGCTGGGGCCGCGTGCCGTGGGCGCTGGCCGTCTCCGGCGAGAGCGCGGCCGGCCACGCCGTCCTTGCCTGGGCGGAGCGTGAAGCGCTCGACGGCAGCGGCCATTTCCGCGCCGGGCCTTATGGCGGCGGTGACCGCTTCGGCAGCTACCCGCTATCGCACTTTGCCATCGGCGCCTGGCTGCTCGAGCGCTACGATGTGGCGCTGAAGTGCATGGGCGCGATCCGTGCGTTGCAAGATTCCTCCACCGGCGGCGTCCCGGTCGACCCGCCCGGCGGCCAATGGGCACACCGGCACGACTTGCTCTCGACCGCACAGGCCGGAGTCGCGGCGCTGTTCTCGGGCCAGGAGGACATCATTGATGGCGTCCATCGCTGGATCGTCGATCTGGTCGGGCAGCAACCCGATTTTCCCGGACGCTTCCATACCGCGCGCGACGGGGCGGAACTGCTGGTCGAACCCGAGCCCGATTTCGTGTGGTTGTCCATCACTGATTTCACTCAGCCGCGCCAAAGCTACTACACGACCGGCATGGCGGCGGTATTCCTGGCGGGCTATGCCATGCGGCGCGGCGATACCGCGGCGCTGGCGCTCGGCCATCGGCTGCTTTCCGCCAACATCGGCGGCACAAGCGCACAGTTCGACGACCTCGAGTCAGTCCAGGCATGCAAGTTCGCCTGGGGCGCGGCGGCAATGCAGACCGCCGATCCCGAGGCGGACTATCGCGATCACTTGCTGCGCATGGGCGACTGGTTCATCGCCCGCCAGTCGCCCGACGGGGCCTGGACACCCTCTCGCTTCGCGACCCCGCAACCCGGCGACGTGCACAAGCTCATTAAGACCGCCGAGCACGTCATGGAAATCAACGCGGTGATCGCCGCGCTGGGCCACCTCGCCGGACGCGGCTGAGCGCCTCCGCGCTCAACCGGCGACGCGCGCCCAAACCAGCTTCATCCCGACCAGGCCTTCGTCGCCCGGCACTTCCGGCGTGCCGAGGATCAGGTTGCCATCGGCGAACGCCATGGAACGCGGATATTCGGTGCCACGGTCGTTCTCGTAGGAACTGATGTCGAGGTAATGGACCACCTTGTCGGCGGCGACGACCGCGAAAGTCCCGGCATAAGCGTCCATGGTCCGCGCCGATGCGGCCAGTTCGGCATCGGATGAAGTCCAGCGGCCGCCGGTAAGGGGAACGCGGCCATCGTGGGCGATAATCACGCTGACGCGGCCGTCGGGCAAGTAATGGATATAGCCGTAAGGATTGCGTCCCAGAGGATAGGAATCGGTCTCCCGGCCGTCGACAGTCTTGTAAGCCCGGACCAGTTTCCAACTTCCATGGAGTTTGTCGGCAGTCATGTGGATCGCTCTCCCTTGATCGAATGAAACGGGTATCGCGCGCGTGGAAATTCGCGGCCGTTCGATATGCCACTGATTGCGGCGCGACAAGGCATAGGCCAAAGCCCCGCCGCCCGCGGACCGCCTCCCCTTCAGCCCGACGCGGCGGATGTGTTGATCCACACGCTCTTGACCTCGGTATACTGTTCGAGCGCGTCGATACCCATTTCGCGGCCGATGCCGCTCTGCTTGTAGCCGCCGAAGGGCATCGAGTGACCACCCATGCGGTACGTATTGACCCAGACCACACCGGCCTTGATCCGCTCGATCATGCGGTGAGCGCGGCCAAGACTGCGCGTCCAGACTCCCGATGCGAGGCCGTAGGGCGTGTCGTTGGCGATCCGAACCGCCTCATCCTCGTCCTCGAACGGAATGACCACCGCGACGGGGCCGAAGATCTCCTCGCGCACCAGCCGCGAGGCGCCGGGCGGCGCGGCATAGACGGTTGGTTCCACGAACAGCCCCGGACGGTCTGGCCGCGCGCCACCGGCGGCAACCTGCAAACCTTCCCGCCGCGCGACCTCAAAATAGCCCGTGACCTTGGCGAGTTGCGCCCGCGACGCGAGCGGCCCCATCCCGGTCGCCGGATCGAGCGGATCGCCGAAGCGGATATCGCGCGCCCGGTCGGCCAGACGCCGCACGACCTCGTCGAACACGCCTTTCTGGACCAGGACGCGCGAGCCGGCGTTGCAGGCCTGGCCGGTGGCGGCGAATATCCCCGCGACGATGCCGTTCAGCGCCGCGTCGAGGTCGGCGTCGTCGAACACGATGTTGGGCGACTTGCCGCCAAGCTCGAGCGAGACGCGGGCATGGCGGTCGGCGGCGGCCCTGGCGATGGCGCTGCCGGTCACAGACGAGCCGGTGAAGGCGATCTTGTCGACCAGCGGATGGGCGACAAGTTGCTGGCCCACTGGCCCCGCGCCGGTGACGATGTTGACCACGCCATCGGGAAAGCCCGCCCGCTCGATGAGCTGACCGAGAACAAGCGTCGAGACCGGCGTCACTTCCGAAGGCTTGACGACAATCGTGTTGCCCGCCGCAAGCGCCGGGAACAGCTTCCAGCCGAGCAGCCCGAGCGGCGTGTTCCACGGCGTGATCGCGGCGATCACGCCGATCGGCTCGCGCCGGGTATAGGCAGTGAAATTCGGCAGGCTCGGCTGGACAGTGTAGCCATGCACCGTTTCGGCCAGCGCGCCGAAGAAATGGCAGTCAGAAGCCAGACCCGAAACGCCGCCGCGCATCTCCGCATAAGCCTTGCCGTTCTCGCGGACCTGCGTGCGGGCCAGCAGTTTGGCGTTCTCGTCGATCAGTTGCGCCAGACCGCGCAGCAACGCGAAACGCGCGGCGGGCGGCGTGCCGCGCCACGGCCCCTCGTGGAACGCCGCATGCGCGGCCCTGACGGCGGCATCGACATCCTGCGCCGTCGCGGCCGGGACCGAGCCCCAGTGCTGCTCCGCATAGGGGTCGAAGCAGGCGAAAGTGCCGCCATCGGCAGCATCGACCCATTCGCCGCCGATCAACATCCGCATCTCCGGCCCCGCATCGTTGGCCCAGCCTTCGCGAATTTCCAGATGGCCACCGCCCATTCGCTTCTCCCTCCTTCTACTTCGGGCAAACGAATATAATACTTTCCGGCAATATCAAGTCGTGGTGCGGCGGGTGACCGGGCATGCGCCGGCCATCGGCGGCGAAGTGGCCGCCAATCCCACCGCCGATCCCGATGTGCGCAAGATCAGCTTTGGCGGATCAATCTCTCCATGCGGGTCTGAACGCGTAAATCGCCGCGACCTGCACGAGTGCGATACGACCGCACAACCTCAGCCAAAGATCTGGCGGCCAAACGCCTGGACATCGTCAACGAACAGGTCCGGCGCTTCCATGGCCGCGAAATGCCCTCCACGCGGCATCCGCGTCCAGCGAACGACATTATAAAACCGTTCAGATAGAGAGCGGGGCGGCGGAATGAATACCGGATCGGGAAATGCGGCGATTGCTGTCGGCACATCGCAACGCCCGCCGTCGCTGAAAGGCAGTTGCCCCGGTTTCACCGAACCGTGATAGAGCCACGTCGACGATATGAACTTGTCCTCGGCCAGATAGATCATGACGTTGGCGAGCAATTCGTCATAGCTGTAGCGGCTGAGCAGATCGGGCTCGCCGGCGGGCGTGCGGGGAAGGTCCGACCAGGCGGCGAACTTCTCCACGATCCAGGCGGCGACACCGACCGGGCTGTCCGCCATCGCGAAGCCGAGCGACTGCGGCCGGGTCATTTGAATGCGGCCATAGGCGCCTTCGACCTGCTGCAACCCGGCAAAGCGCTCCGCCCATGCCATTTCATCGGCGGAGCCCGCATCGGGTTTGGCGGGCATGGTCATGTTGAGGTGAATGCCCGCGCAATGGACAGGGTCGAGCATACCGATCCAGCTCGACAGGATACCGCCCCAATCGCCGCCCTGACTGATATAGGCGTCATAGTCGAGCACTTCAGTCATCAGCCGGACCATGATCGCGGCCGCGTCGCGCGCGCCGATGGGCGCGGCGGGGCAGCCCGAAAAGCCGTAGCCCGGCAAAGACGGGATAACGAGGTCGAAACCATCGGCGGCATCGCCCCCATGCCGGGCGGGATCGGACAGCCGTTCGATGAGGGGATGGAATTCGGCAACAGAACCCGGCCAGCCGTGCAGCAGCAGCAAGGGCCGCGCTGTTTCGGCCGAACCTTTCACATGATAGAAATGGATATCAATGCCGTCGATCCGCGCTTTGAACTGCGGGTGCCGGTTCAGATTCCTTTCAGCCGCCCGCCAATCGAAGCGATCGACCCAGTAAGCGCAGAGCGACTGCATGAAGGCCCGGGAAGCACCGGCTGTCCAGCCCGGAACATAGGGCACGTTATGCCAGGGAAAATCTCTCACCCGTCTTTCGATCCCGGTCAGTTTCTCGATGGGCACCGCGATTTCGAATGCTTCCGGGGAAATGGTCATGATGCTCCTCCCGATCTTGCCGTCATGGATGAGTCCGGTGTCAGATCGCGGTCATGCCGCCGTCGATGAAGAAGTCCGCCCCCCGTCACAAAGCTCGCTTCGTCACTGGCAAGGAACAGGGCCGCCCTGAATCCGACACGATACCTCTCCCCCAAACATCCAGTCCCTGCCCCGCCACGAACGCCCTTCGGGCGTCTATCGCTTCAATCGCCCCGTTCCGGCAAAAGCACCTCGTTTCTGGCGGCGTAGCCTTCGAGAAGTAGGCGGGCGGCGCGCCTGGCGATTCCGGTCCTGTGTTCGGGAGGAGCCGTGCGGACCGCCGCCCCGATCATTTGACTGAACATCATCATGTCGCTGGCCGTCAGATCCCACCGGCACAGTCCGGCGGCCTTGGCCGGCTCGATGGTTTCGGCGAACATCGCCTCGACGCCTTCGTAGGCCGCCTGCAAGGCCGGATGCGTTATACTCCAGCCGCGCCAATACGCGCTCAGCGCCGGGCGTGCCCCCAGTCCTTCCGCGATGACTTCCATCATTCGCACCAGACGCGCCGCCGGCGCATCTATCCTGTCGATTTCGTCCCGCAAATCCTCGATGGTTCGCGCGAGGATAGCCGCGAGCAACTGCTGCCTGTCAGGGAAATGCCGGAAAAACGTCGCGCGAGCGACACCGGCTTTCGCGACGATCGCATCGAGAGGAGCATCCATTCCTTCCCGCTCGAACACGTATTCCGCCGCGAAAAGGATTTTCCGGCGATTTTCCCTGGCATCTGCCCGCATGCCTACCTTCTATACCCTGAAAATCATTTTTGATTGAAACGACCAATAAAATCATCCAAGTATATCATAAAATTGTCCGAATTATGGAAATCCTCGTCAGAAAGGCTCGCGCCCTCACGAGATTTATAAAAACGCGCGTATTGGTCCATATCAATACTCTTCTTCCCATAGTGGGTTGAGTATGTTTGAACGATGACTTTGGGCGTGGCGGAATTGAGGTTGAATTTCATCAACCTGATCCATCCGTCGCCGATGCCGTCCTGACCGGAAAGCTTTCCTCCGGCATTAATGGCGGTCTGCCGGCGCTCCTGATAATCGGACAATATCTGATAGACCTTATGCCCGAAGCGGTTGTTGTCGACACGCAGCGCTTGCCCGTTGTTATGCCCGCAAAGCACCATGAATATCTGATCGTGGCGGCTGACGAATTTGTCCCACATCATTTCGGGACTGTTGTCGTCGGGATCGACCCGGGCGTTGTCTATGACCGGATTCGGCAACCGGCGCCCCTGCGTGTCCAGATAGCTGTGCGTCGAAACTATGGTAGGCAGGCCGGGATAGCGCCCGATCACCCCACTGGCCCATTCCAGCGCGCCGTTCGGCGGCTCGAATTGCAGGCCGATATGCAGGAAGCGATAGCCCCCGGCCGTGAATATCTGTGCGCTGCTCGCACCGTCGCCATAGGAATCCACATACCAGTCCTTGTCCCGGAAGAACGCGGAATCCTTGCCGAACACGGACGTGAAGTTGGCAAGCCCGCCGGCATGCAGAAGGCCGACGGTCGTCAGGTCTTTCAGGGATATGGTTGCCGCGGGCGGGTGGTCGGCATCCGTCCACATCGCATCATAGTCATGGTTTCCCGGCACCACGGAGAACGGCACCTTCCCGTCGAGCAACGCAAACCCCCGATGGGCAATCGGCATCTCCACCGAGCGCACCTTGTCGGACGGCGCGAAATGGACATCGAGCAAGGGATTGGCCGTGCGCCTGAAACCGCGCGCTTCATGCGCCGGGTCGATCAACAGGGTCTGATGCTGCCAGACATCGCCCAACGACGTGACGAAGGCGATATCCCCGCCTTCGCTTTCGACATTGGAAGCAATATACCGCATCTGCTGAAGAAACATGTCGCCTGCGTCAAAAGGGAAGCCTTCAGCCTTCTGATGCGTGTAATCGGTATAGCCCTGCGTGTCGGGGATGACGGCGATCGTGAAGCTCTTGTCATTCGCGACCGCCGGACCGGAAGCCAGGGCACAGGCAATGGCCGATGCCAGGATGGCGCGGCGGATAGATTTCAGAACACGTCTCATTCCCACCTCTCACCTTCTGCGCTCCATACGCCGTGCCGCGCAAAATCCCCTGCCGCGCGGTCAATGAGGCGCGACCAGCACCTTGCAATGCGAGTTGGGCCGCGACAGGCGTTCCATCATGTCCGGCATTTCGTCGATCGAAATCTCCGCCGAGATCATCGGCGTCGCGTCTATCCTGCCCTGCTCCAGCATCGCCACCGTATGCGAGAAATGGCGCAGCGCATATTGCAGGACGAATTGTATCCCGAGGCCCTTCATGAAAAGCGGCATGGGATCATAGCGCTCTTCCTCCATGAGCATCCCGGCGATCATCACGCGGCCGCCCCGCCGCGCAGCGGCCGCGGCGGCATCCATCCGTCCGGGCCGGCCGATACATTCGATCACCACGTCGCTTTCCACGCCATAGCGCTCGCGGCAAAAGGCGCCCGGTTCGATAACCGTGGGGTCGATCGTCTCGGTAGCTCCCATGCAAAGCGCCAGATCGCGGCGCATCGCCAACGGATCGCTCACCGCGATGTCGCCGATGCCCAGCGCGCGCGCCCAGACCGCGCAGGCCAGCCCGATCGGTCCGGCTCCGAGAATCAGCAGCCGCTCCCCCGGTTGCACGGCGGCGCTTTCCACGACATGCAGGCCGACCGCGAGCGGTTCGACCAGGGCAGCGGCGGAATCCGCGACATTGCCGGGAATGCGAATGCACTCGCGGGCTCCGGCCAGGACGAATTCGCCAAAGCCCCCCAGGCCGGGATTGCCGCCGCCATGGAACCGGACCTCCGGGCATTTGACCGGATCGCCCGCGAGGCAGGAAGCGCAATGTCCGCAGCCGATGCACGGAATGGCGCAGACCCGCTCACCCAAGGCGGGACTGGAAACGCCCGGCCCCTGTTTCACGACCGTTCCGACGAATTCGTGACCCATCACACCGCCGACCGGCGCAAAGGGAAGATAATGCAGGTCGCTCCCGCAAATGCCGACCCGGACGATCCGCAACAGTACTTCCCCCATGCCCGGCTCCGGCACATCGTGCTCGCGGATCCCGAGCCGACCTTGCGAGACGATTTCCGCGACTTTCATTTTCCCTCTCCGTTGCCTCGACCACAGATGAGCTATCCGTTCAGAAGCTCCCTTACCTTCGCCGCCACGCCTTGCGGCGTCAGATCATAATGCGCGTAGAGTTCGGGCGGCTGCCCGACGAGCAGATCCTCATCCGGCAAGCCGTGGACACCAAGGCGCCCCGCCACTCCGTTGCGCGCCAGCACATCGGCGACGGCCGTGCCAAGACCGCCAACGACGTTATGCTCCTCAACCGTCAATATCCCGCCGGTGTCCCGTGCCGCCGCGAGAATCGCTTCCTCGTCCAGCGGCTTCAGATAGACGGCATCCAGAACGCGGACGCAGATCCCTTCCCCTGCCAGGATATCCGCCGCCGCGATCGCCCAATGCGTCGCCATCCCAGTCGCGATGATCGTTGCCCGGCTGCCTTCGCGAAGCCGAAGGAACTTGCCGCGCGGCATTGCCGGCGGCTTGTCATGGAGGTGGCCCTCGTCCCCTGATCCGATACGAAAGAACACTGGCCCCCGATGGTCCAGAGTGGAGCGCAGCAGCGCTGTCGCGGATTGGGGATCGGAAGGCGCCACCACGGTAAGGCCAGTGATCGACCGCGTGATCGCGATGTCCTCGACCGCGTGGTGGCTGGTCCCGAAGTATCCCATCGCAAGGCCGGACCAGGCCGAAAGGATACGGACCGGCAGTTGCGTGTAAGCCATATCGGTCCGAATCTGCTCGCCGCATTTGAGCGCGCTGAACGCTCCCATCTGGACCACGAAAGGAATGAAGCCCGAAGCGGCGAGACCCGCGGCGATCGACATGGCATTCGCCTCCGCGATGCCGCAGTCGAACGTGCGTTCGGGATGGCGGGCGGCGAACAGGCCCGCGACCGGGGCGGTCGACAGGTCCGGCGAGACGATCACGATATCCTCGCGCTCGTCGCCCAGCCTGGCCAGCACCGCCCCGATCGACTCTCCGCCTTCAACCTCCGCCTCGCCGGCGGTGAACGAAAAAACGTCTGTCGCGTCCCCCATCCTACAACCTTTCCCTGATTTCCGCCGCGGCGCGAATACGATCTTCCGAGCCCAGGAAGCCCAGGTGCCATTTGCGCGGCTCCTGCTCCATGAACGAAACGCCCTTGCCCTTCACGGTGCGGGCCACGATGCAGACCGGCTGGGCGGATTCGGGATCGGGCAACGCATCGAAAGCCGCGACGATGGCATCGACATCGTGCCCGTCGATATCGAACGCGCGCCAGCCGAACGCCTGGAAGCGATCCGCGACCGGTTCTATGTTCATCACCGATGATGTGGGACCGGCCGCGCAACTGCCGTTCGCATCGACGATCGCCACGAGATTGCCCAACCGGAAATGCGATGCCGCCATCGCCGCTTCCCAGACCTGGCCTTCATGCAGTTCGCCGTCACCCAGAATCACGAATGTGCGATAATCCTGCTGCCGCAGCCGCGCGGCGAGCGCCATGCCGATGCCGACCGAAAGATTATGGCCGAGCGACCCCGAACTGAAATCAACGCCCGGCGTGGTCCGCATGTTTGGGTGATCGGTAAGGGGCGCGCCCAGCTTCCCGAAGCCGGGCAGCCAATCCGCCGGGAAATAGTCGAGTTCCGCCAGAAGCGGCCAGAGCCCCACGGCGGCATGCCCCTTGCCGAGCAGAAAGCGATCGCGGTCCGGCCATGCCGGATCGGCCTGCCTGAGCCGCATCGTATGCCGATAAAGCACGGCCAGAAGCTCGGCGATCGAGAACGTGCTCGAATAATGGCCGAGCCCCGCGCCAGCGATCAGGTCAATGACGGCCAGGCGCCACTCTTCCGCGAGACGCCGCAGGGCTTCGGCCTCGATGGGGCGGTTCCGGGGATGAATATCGTTCGGCTTCGGATCGCTCACCATCGCTTCCCTCCCTCTCCCCAACCCGTCCGTGGCGAACCACCGCGTGCCTGCCGTGTGCAGCATTCCGATTTTTTGTGCGCCAGTCAATAACCGATACTTCAAGTATCATTTATCAGGAGGTCGGCCTGCTGCCTGCCAGTGACCGCACTTTCGGCGGATCCATGATATACGGATTCCAGCGGGCGGATCATTGACGGGCAGGGGAAAGGACATGACAATCATGCACAGGATTCGAGCGACCGCACCGTCATGCGCGATCGGAGCAGCGATGCTGCCGTCCGCCGGGTCAGCGAAAGGAAACGAGATGCAGAGGGCCGTTTCGCCATCGTCGGAACCGCGCATCGCGGTCAACGGCATTCACCATGTCGCGCTTTCAGTGCCGGACATGGACATCGCCCGGCGCTTTTACGTCGGCATCCTGGGTTTCGAGGAAATCAGCTCTGGAGCGTGGACGGATATTCCCGAGATGGACCGGATCATCGGGCTGCGTGGTTCGGCCGGCAAGAGCGCGATGATCCGCGCGGCGAACACCTATATCGAACTGTTCGAATACAGCTCTCCGGCTCCGCCTCCCCGCTCAGGTCCGCCCGAGGCCAACACTCTCGGCTATACGCATATCTGCTTCGACGTATCGGATGCGGATGCCACTTATGAACAACTGCGGGAACATGGCTTTTCATTCATGTCGGAACCGCAATCCCGCGCCGGGGTGCGCACGGTATATGGCCGCGACCCGTTCGGAAACATCATAGAGTTTCAGCAGATCATGACCGAGGGCATAGTGCGGCGGCTGCCGCCGACAGGCACGCAGTAAGCAGGCTCATTCGCGCGATACACCGGAGGTAGTGATGGTAATTCTTGCGAATGCGGCGGTTTTCGACGGCAGCAGACGACTGGAAGGGCGATACGATGTCGCCATCCAGGACAAACATATCCGCGCCATTTCTCCGGCTGGCATAGGCGGCGATGCGCACGGGGACAGCGTGGTGCATCTGGACGGCCTGACGCTCATGCCGGGGCTGATCCACAGCCATATGCACGCCGATCTGTTCAAATATACCGCGCAAGATCTGGCGTCGGGCCAGATCCTGGGAAAGGAACGCCCGCCCGGAGTGATGATGGCAATCGCCTTGCGCACATGCCGCGTCCTGCTGGAATCCGGTTATACCGGATTCGTCGGCGCGGCCTGCTCCAACAATATCGACGCGCAGCTCAAGGCGGCTATCGAGGAAGGCATCTGGGCCGGACCGCGTATCCGGCCGTGCGGCCATCACATCGGCACGACAGGCGACAACAACGATATAGCTCGATGGTGGCATACCGCCACCGAACCGGGTACCGACGTGTTCGGTGACGGGCCGCATGAACTCCAGAAGATCGTGCGCCGGGAAATCCGTTCCGGCGTCGAGATCATCAAGATATATTCGAGCGCGGGCCACGGCATCGCCGACCGCGTCGGCATGCGCAACATGTCGCGCGCCGAAATAGCGGCGGTGGTCGAAGCCGCGCATGGGCGCGGCGCCCTGGTGCGCGCCCATGCATGCACGAAGGATCTCATTCTGGAGGCGATAGAATTAGGCATCGACGTGATCGACCATGGGGACGAGATCGACGAGGAATGCATCGACAGGATGCAGGCCGCCGGAACCTTCTGGGTTCCCAGCCTCGCCTATATCGACAAAGCCCTGAGGGGCTGGGGACAATCCGACCCGAGCTTGCACAAGGCTAACGATCAGGTCCGGCGCATGCTGCCGATCGCCCATGCGGCGGGCATTCGCATCCTTCTGGGGGACGATTACGGCGGTGACGAGGAACTCGGGCATTATGTCGGCCGCTATGCCCGCGAGATTGCTCTCTATTCCGGCATCGAGGGTATAGAGGCAGCCCATGTGCTGGCCTGGGGCACAAGAAACGCGGGAGAATTGCTGGTGGATTCCCCTGAAAGAGTGGGCATCGTCGCGCCGGGCGCGCTGGCCGACCTTATCGTGGTGGATGGCGATCCGGCAAGGGACGCATCATTGCTTTGCGACCCGGCATCTTCGCTCAAGGCCGTCATGCGCGATGGGAACGTCGTCCTGAACCGCCTGCTCGATGAACAGAAAGCGTAACAAGCGGGAATACCATCCAGCGCCTGATCGGCCGCAAATACCGACAGCGCTGGAGAGCACCTATTGGCATGACGCAACCGACGATCACGATTTTTCGGCCGATCAATCCAGCCTTCCTTCATATGCTTCCAGATACCGCGCAACTGCCTGGACTCAGGACCCATTGATTGGCTGAGGGAGATATGATTCAGGCTCCGTGAGGAGACCGAGCATGAGCGACCTGTATTGGCTGACGGACGAGCAGATGGTGCGGCTGTTGCCGTATTTTCCCAAGAGCCGCGGCAAGCCACGGGTCGACGACAAACGGGTGCTGAGCGGGATCATCTTCGTCAACCGGAACAGGCTGCGCTGGCGGGATGCGCCCAGGGAATATGGGCCGCACAAGACATAGTATAACCGCTGGAAACGGTGGGGCGAAATGGGCGTGTTCACTCGGATGATGGGATGCCTGTCCGCCCAGAGGGCCGAGCCGCAGACCGTCATGATCGACGCGACCTATCTCAAGGCCCACCGCACGGCTTCCAGCCTTGGGGTAAAAAAGGGGATCTCGGGCGTCTGATCGGACGGACCAAAGGCGGCATGAACACGAAATTGCACGCCATTACCGATGCCAACGGCCCCCCTTTGAGCTTCTTCATCACGGCCGGCCAGATCAGCGATTACACCGGTGCAGCGGCTTTGCTCGACGATTTGCCCAAGGCCAAGCGGATGCTCGCCGACCGCGGCTATGACGCTGACTGGTTCAGAGATGCGCTGGAGCAAAAGGGCATAAAACCGTGCATTCCGCGTCGCAAATCCCGCTCTTTGCCCGTCAAATACGATAAGCGGCGGTACAAACGGGCGCAACCGTATCGAAATCATGTTCGGCCGTCTGAAGGACTGGCGCCGCGTGGCAACGCGATATGACCGCTGCCCAACCGTCTACTTCTCAGCACTCGCACTGGCGGCCACCGTACTCTTCTGGCTCTGATCAGTGAGTCCTGAGCCTAGGGACTATTCAAGGTGACCCGTCCTGTCATCCTCGTGCATGTTCGGCTCCGGCGCTGCCAAACCCGTCGGTGGTTTCATGCGCGAACCGGAGAAAACGCTCAATCAGCGGAGTGTGCAGTCCTTTGCGGGCATAAATGTAATGGTCGAGATGCGTCAGACCTCCCTCCACAGGCACCACCCGGTAACCGCGTTCATCGTAGGGCGGCGTTCCGGGCGTCAGCCAGCGTAACGAGGGCAGGGCCAACTGACGTGCGAACTGCGCGAGCGAGCTCCTTTCCGCCTCCGGCGCGAACACGAGATCGGCACCATGAAAGCTCAGCATCCGGCACAACGGATTGAGAACCGGCGCATCCTGACGTCCCGGCGATATCACCAATCGCATTCCTGCGAATTCGTTCGGCTGAACGATATCTCGCCGAGCCAGATCATGATCGGGCGGCAGTGCGATATAACCGTCGAGCCGCCGGTAGTAGACGTAATCGAACTCGTCGAGCGGGCCGGCCGACCCTTCGATGCACAGAAATGCGTCAATCTTCCCCTGCCGCAGCATGGCCAGCAGCGCTTCACGGGTGCCGTATTCGACTTCGATCCTTCCTGCGGGATAACGCGCCAGATATCCGCTCACCAGTTGCGTCCGCAGATAGGAGGCAAAGGCATAGCCGCCGAGCTTGATCGTATTGCGTGCCTGCTCAGCCAATTGACGCGCCATGGTTCTCGCCCGTTCCTCCGCCTCCATCATCTGCTGTGCGAACGGCAGGAATTCATGCCCTTGCGGCGATAAACGCATCCTGCGGGAGGTTCGTTCCAGCAAGTGAATGCCTAACTGGTCCTCAAGGCGGCGCAGCTTTTGGGAGACCGCCGACTGCGCGATGCCTAGCGTTTCCGCCGCCTTGGAAAAACTATTCTCTTCCAGGATCGTCAGAAAACAGACGATCTGATTCATTTCGATCATCAATAGGCCTTTCTTGCCCCAGATCTATCGCCAAAAGTGATTAATAACGAGAAAAATCGTTAATGATGCTTGGCGGGTGCTGTGTATCCATGAATTGGAAGCTGCGTACGGCAGCAAGGGAGGGATTTCATGGGTATCCACAAATCGTATTTGCATCTTGCCGCTTCAGCGATCGCCCTTTGCTGCCCTTCCGGGACAGCCTGGGCACAGGAAGGCGCGGCGGATGATGCCGTGATCGGCAGCGGCGAGATCATCGTCACTGCCCAGCGGCGAGAGGAGCGCCTGCAGGATGTCCCGATGGCCATTTCCGCATTCAGCGGGGAAGCACTGCAATCGCAGGGAATCAATACGACCAAGGATCTGACGCTGGTCACGCCCGGTCTTAACATGACCCAGTCGTCGTTTTCCCCGCAACCGACCATCCGCGGCATCGGCACGCGCGGTGTATCGGCCAGCGAGGAATCCGTGGTGCCCGTCTACATCGACGGCGTTTATCAGCCGTTCCTCGCTTCGACGGTCCTCGACCTCAATAACGTGGAGCGCATCGAGGTGCTGCGTGGACCGCAGACTGCGCTCTACGGCCGCAACAGCACGGGCGGCGCGATCAACATCATCACCTATACACCCAGCCAAACGCCTGCCATGCGTGCCTCGATCAGCTACGGCCGGTTCAACGAGATTATCGCCAAAGGCTACGTCTCGGCCGGCACCGAATTCATTCAGGCCGACCTTGCCGCGCTCTATTCGACCGATGACGGCTATCTTGCCGATCTCCAGCGGCCCGGCACCAAGCGGGGCTGGTCGCGCAGCCATGCGTTGCGCGGCAAGATCCGTCTGACTCCGGCAGATAACCTTGAGGTCATCCTTGCGGGCACGACGATGCGTCATGACGATACGCTGTCAACGTCGTCACAACCATACAAGGACAACACTACCGCCCGGCGTCTTTCCCCCGACACTTACGTATCGCTAAAACCATTTCAGCAGAACGGCACCGGCGGAGAATTGAACCAGAAGAGCGATAATGCCTCGCTCACGGTCAGGCTGGGATTGGACAGCATCGATGTCACCTCGATCGTCGGCTACGACAAGAGCTACCTCTATACATTCGCCGACGTGGACGGCTCGGCATTGAACGTCACTTCGCTGCCCACCGACTATTATTCCAAGTCATGGGTCCAGGAACTCTATGCCACGTCCGCCAACGACGGACCGTTCAACTGGATCATCGGCGAAACCTATTTCTGGCGGGATTCGGGTTCCTATCGCAGCCAGACCCTGTCGGGAGTGAACGTGGCGACTGATGCCAGCGGCACACAGATCACCAAGGCGCTCGCATTCTATGCCCAAGGCACTTACGCCATGACAGATGCGCTGAAGGTGACGCTGGCGGGACGCTACACCACGGAAAAGAAAGAGCACAGCTACCGGAACAACCTGACCGGAGCGACGACAGCGGAAAGCCGCACCTTCAACGATTTCAGCCCATCGGCGACGCTGCAATACACGTTCTCGCCCGATGCGAATATCTATCTGCGGGGCGGCAAGGGTTTCAAAAGCGGCCTCTATGCGGCGACGACGCCATCTTATGATGCAACAGGCGCAACCAACTCCGTCCGGCCGGAAAAGGTCTGGCAATATGAACTGGGCACCAAATTCAGGGTCGCGGGCCTGCTCAACGTGAACCTTGCCGGATTCTACACCGACTATTCCAATCTTCAGGTCAACATCCGCCCCAACAACGTTTCGCGCCTGCAAAATGCGGGCAAGGCCGAAATCTACGGACTCGAAGGCGAAATTTCCGCAAGGCCGGTAGACCGGCTCAATCTTCACCTCGGTTTCATGAAGCTTTGGGGGAGTTTCAAGGATTTCGCGGATGCCCAGGGCAATATCGCGCGCACCGATCTCTACCCCACTCCGGCCAATGCCCAGACGGCGGGCTGCCCGGTGCTGCCCGGCACGCCGATCGGCGGTGGCGTGGCCTGCACTTTCGATGCCAGCGGCAAGCACATCATTCGCACGCCAATGTTCACCATCAGCGGGAGCTTCAATTACGAAATCCCCTTTGAAAACGATTCCGCAATGACGCTTGCCGCCAACTTCTATCATGCGGGCAAGGAGTATCGCGATGCGGACAATCGCGTGACGCTGCCTGGTTACACCGTGGTCAACGGCGAAATCGGATATCGCCTGCCGAGTTCTGATGTGAAGCTTTCGCTGTGGGCGCGCAACATCTTCAACGAGGTATACAATATCTATATCCTGACGGGCGCCACGGCCGATACCACGGTTTACGCCAAACCGCGCACGATCGGCATGCGCCTCGACGCCCGTTTCTGAGATTGGCGGTTCCCGCACCGGTTTCGATCAGCCCCCGCGCAAGCGGGGGCAGCAAGGAATATCGATGATCCCCGCGTCCGCCCCGTCCGCCGCCCCGCACACCGGCGTGATACGAGGAACGATTCATGGCTGGCCCATGGTTCTGCTGTTCCTCGGTTTCTACACCGTCGCCTTCATCGACCGGCAGGTCATCACGATGATGGTGAGGCCTCTTCAGGAGCAATTGCACCTTAGCGATTTCGAGATCAGCCTCCTGATGGGCCCGAGCTTTGGCCTGTTTTTCGCACTGTGCGGGCTGGGCGTAGGAGGACTGGTCGACCGTTACTCCCGGCGATGGCTGGTGACCTGGGCCACTGTGCTGTGGGGGCTGGCGACCTGCATGTGCGGACTTGCCGGCAACTATGCCGTGATGCTGATCGGACGCATGGGAGTGGGGGTAGGGGAAAGCGCGCTCACTCCTGCCGCGCATTCACTGATTATCGAGCAGTTTCCGCGCGAAAAGCTGTCCACGGCCTTGGCCAGTTATTCGCTAGGCGCCGTCATCGGCGGCGGACTTGCCACTGCCCTGGGTGGCGCGGTGGTGCATCTGGTGGCTGATACGCAGCCCGTTGCCGTTCCCGGTTTCGGATTTCTTCAACCATGGCAGCTCGTGTTCATTGCCGTAGGCCTGCCGACTATCGCGATGGCGTTTCTTGCCCTCACTGTCCGTGAACACGAACGGGTCAGGCCGCGGCCCGGTTCGGGCCACGGCTCGTCCATCAGGGAATTTTTCCGGTTCTGCCTCAGAACGCCGGTGCTGTTCTTCGGCTTGCCAATCTCCTTCGGCATGCTCAACATCATTACCAACGCCTATGCCGCATGGGTTCCGACTTTCATGCAGCGCGAATACGGCTGGAACATTGCAGTGATTGGCGTGGCTTGGGGCGCGCAGCATATTATCGCCGCCACGGTCGGCCAGATCGGCGGGGCGATGCTGGTGGACCGCCTCTATGCCAAAGGCATGTTGGACGCGCATGTGCGTTATCAATGGCTGGGCGTTATTGTGGCCGTGCCGATCAACATTCTTGGCATGCTTTCCGGCAATCCATGGATATTTCTTGTATTGAACGCGGTTTATTACGTGCTCTGCTATCCGTTCCTGGGATATGCCATCGCTGCCTTGCAACTCCACACGCCCTCGCCGCTGCGCGGTCGCATGTCTGCCTGGTTCATCGCGGTCATCACGATGATGGGCACATTCGTCGGGGCGCCGGCTACAGCGTGGCTGACGCAATCGGTATTCGTCGACAAGGCGATGGTCGGCTGGTCGCTCGTCACGATTTCCTTGGTGTTCGCGCCTATTGTCGTCGGCATGATGATCTGGGTCGGCCGGCATATCCGGCGGCTTGACCACGATGCGGCGCGGAGCCTGGCGTGACCGGCCCGAAACCCCTGGACGGTATCCGGATAGTCGATCTGGGCCGCACGTTCGCTGCGCCGTTCGCGACGCAGATGCTGGCTGATCTCGGCGCGGATGTGATAAAGCTTGAGCGCAAGGGTCGGGGCGATGAAATGCGCTATTATGGTCCGCCGTTCATTCGCGACGCAGCCGGCGCCGAACTTCCGATCTCTTCCTATTTCATCGGCGGCAACCGGGGAAAGAAGTCCGTTGAAATCGACTTGGCAGCGGTTCGCGATCAGGATTGGATCCGGTCGCTGGCGCGAGACAGCGACATCTTCGTCGAGAACTTCAAGGTGGGCGATCTCGCCCGCTACGGTCTTGATTATGCAAGCATTCGTGAGGTGAACCCGAACATTATCTATTGTTCGATAACCGGCTTCGGCCAGACCGGCCCCTATGCGGCGCGGCCAGGAACCGACAGCGTCTTTCAGGCGATGTCGGGAATGATGAGCATTACCGGTGAGCCGGATCAGCCGCCGACCAAGATCGGGCTGGTCATGTCCGACCTCATCGCTGGCCTCTATGCCGCCAACGCGATACAGGCCGCGCTGCACGTTCGCGCAAGAGGTGGCCCCGGTCAGCATATTGACATCAGCCTGCTCGATTGCAGCATCGCGGCAATGTCGCACCGAGCCATAGATTACCTGATGTCGGGAGAAATCCCTCAAAGACTGGGCACTTCAGCATCGGGAAGCGCGCCTGCCCAAACATTTTCCTGTCAGGACGGGCTCATCAATATCCAGGCCAGCGCAGAAGAAAAGTTCCGCACTTTCTGTAAAGTCATCAAGCGGCCGGACTTGCTGGACGATCCCCGCTTTGCGACACGCGCGCTCCGCTTCATTCATGTCAAAGTCCTGGAGGGAGAGATTGAGAAGTCTCTGAAAACCTGGTCCGTCGTTCCGCTTTATGAAGAACTTGTCGCCAACGGCATCATCTGCTCGCCGATCTATACAGTGGACCAGTGCTTTGACGATCCGCAAGTGCGCCATCGCGATCTGATCCGTGCGGTTTTGGACACCGATGGCAATACCATCCCGATGCTGGCCAATCCGATCCGAATGTCACAAACCGAAGTCGGCGCTTATGTCGCGCCGCCGCGGATCGGTGAGCACAACTGGCTGCGCGACGACGGTGACATCAGGCCAACGTAGCAGATACATCTTATAGAGATGCATGATGGGGCATCACGCGACGAGATGCGATCCTGACCGGGTTTGGAGCCGTCGCTGCGGTTCCGGTGCTCACCGCTGCCGCTTCGCCCGCCAATGGCCGCCAGGTCGCGAAACCGCCGAAGGGCAAGGCTGGAGCGGCACAGCACAAATTCGAGATGAACATCGAAGAGACGCGCATTACGCTCGTCGGCAATCAGGCTTTCCAGACCTTTGCCTATGCACGCTGTTCCGGTCGCCAGCGTCTGGCCTGACTAGCCGGCGTTCGGCAACACGGTGAGCACGCGCTCGATATGATCGTGAAACTCCTGCATGTAGTTACGCAGGAACTCCTCGGTCGATTCCATTGTCACCTTGCCGTCGTCGGTGATCATGCCCGGCGTGAAGGTGATATAGGCTTCGGGCGCGTTCATCTGCGGGGAATTGCAGAAGCTCAAAACACTGCGCAGGCTCTGCTGCGCGACAGCCGTGCCGATGGCCCCTGGCGAAGTGCCGATGACGGCTGACGGCTTATGAGTGAAGCTGTTGGTGCCCCATGGGCGGCTCGCCCAGTCGATTGCGTTCTTGAGGCCACCGGGGATCGAACGGTTATATTCCGGCGTTACGAACAGGATGGCGTCCGATGCCTTGATTGCCGCCTTGAGATCCTTGCCCACCTGCGGATAGTCATCGTCATAATCGTAGCTGTAGAGCGGCAGATCCTTGAACGGGATCTCGGTAAATTGGAGGCTTTCCGGGGCGAGATTGATCAGGGCCTTGGCGAGCTTGCGGTTGATCGATTCCTTGGCAAGGCTTCCGACCATATATCCTACCTTGAATGTCGTCATGGCATCTCTCCGCTTGGTGAAATTGAATGTGCTGTCGGATGGTTTCATATCAGAAGTGAGGGCTCTCCCGTCCGAGACGGCAGAGCCCACCTTTACCGTTAGCCTTCGCCCATGCCTTCGGCGGGCTGTGGCGCGGCCCCAGCTTTCACCTTCGCCTCGATCCGCTGGCCGACATCGGCGTCGACGCTCTTCCAGTAATTGAAAGCGCGGCTCAGCACCGGTTCGCGTACGCCGCCAAGCAGGCTACCCGCGACCTGATCGACCAGCTTGGTGCGCTGATCGTCATTGAACACCTCACGCACCAGGATGCCCGGCTGCGTGAAATCGTCATCATCGGCCCGCAACGTATAGGCGCTGCGCACCATATCGCCGTCGGCTTCCCAACCATCATCGGCCGGACCGGTCTCGTCCGCCCATGGCCGCCCGCCGCTGTTGGTGGCGTGGACCGGCGCGTTACCCGTGTGATGGTAGGTCATCGGCCCGTCGATCATGTAGGTGTTCACCGGAACCTTGGGCTGGTTGACCGGGAGCTGGTGAAAGTTCGCGCCGATGCGGTTGCGCTGCGCGTCGTTGTAAGCGAACGCCCGGCCCAGCAGCATCTTGTCCGGCGACAGGCCGATGCCGGGCACGGTGTTGCCGGGCGAGAACGCTGCCTGCTCGATCTGCGCGAAGAAATTCTCCGGGTTGCGGTTCAGCGTCATCGTGCCGACCGGGATCAGCGGATAGTCCTTATGCGACCAGGTCTTGGTCAGGTCGAACGGGTTGAACCGATATCCCTTTGCCTCGGCATAGGGCATGACCTGCACCGAAACGTTCCACACCGGATGCTCACCGCGCGCGATGGCTTCGAACAGGTCGCGGCGGTGGAAATCGGCGTCCGTCCCGGCCATCGCGGCCGCTTCGGCGTTGGAGAAAAATTCCATGCCTTGCTGGGTGTGGAAGTGATACTTCACCCAGAACTTCTCGCCCTTGGCATTGACCCACATATAAGTGTGCGAGCCATAGCCGTTCATGTTGCGCCACGTCCGCGGCAGGCCGCGTTCACCCATCAGATAGGTGACCTGGTGCGCGGTTTCGGGATTGTTGGTCCAGAAATCCCATTGCATGTGATTGTCGCGCAGGCCCGAGTCCGGCAGCCGCTTCTGGCTGCGGATGAAGTGGGGGAACTTCATCGGATCGCGCACGAAGAACACCGGCGTGTTGTTGCCGACAAGGTCGTAGTTGCCCTCGCTGGTGTAGAACTTGAGGCTGAAACCGCGCACGTCGCGCCAGGTATCCGGGCTGCCCTGTTCACCGGCGACGGTCGAGAAGCGCGCCAGCATGTCCGTCTTGGCGCCTTTCTGGAACAGCGCCGCCTTGGTATAGGCCGATACGTCCTCGGTAACTTCGAGTACGCCGAAGGCGCCGGAGCCCTTGGCGTGGGGCTGACGCTCAATGGTCTTCTCGCGGTTGAAATGCGCCATCTGCTCGAGGAAGTGGACATCGTGGAGCACGATCGGCCCATCGGGTCCGATCGTCAGCGAATTACGATCGCTTGGCGCGGGCGCTCCCGTGGTCATCGTCGAGCCGACGGTTGTATCCATATATTTATCTGACATGAGCGATCTCCGAGTCCAGTTGATCCTACACAGGAAGAAGCTGTCCCTTTTCGTTTCCGAAGTCGAGTTCAACCTGCCTGCGTTTCAGCAGCTCAATTCCTGCCGCCGCCTCGCTGCATTCCTGTGACACAATCATAGCGCTCGAGAAGCTATCCGGGCAATCCGAATAAAATAGAACCATACTTTCGAAATATTCTAAATGATGCGCCAGTGGCCAGTGGCCAGTGGTTGCCAACATTCCTATTTATTCCTCGGTAGCTGCGGTTGCTTTGGCGGCAGGTATCGGCACAGCGGCCCAAGCCGAACCGTTCAATGGCCCCTTCATCGTTGTGTAAGGCGGTTGGGGCCAGAGCGATGTCGGCACTCCGTCGACCCCGCTCGGCGATATCCCTGTCAACCAATTCCTTCCTTGATCCGATGATCCAAGGCTTAAGCGATGGCTATGTGGTAATTATGGAGCCGGTAGCCGCAGGCGGATACCGCGATTATCCGCTTCGGCGGGATCGACAAATGCATGGCAGCTTTCCAGCGCGCGGCGTGCGGTTTCCAGATCGGTCCACGGCACTGCCGGGCCCGCTGAGCCACATAGAGCATCGCGGTTTCGAAGGCTCCACCACCACCACTCTCCGGCGATGCCCGTCGAAGCTCCTCCTTGCCGGATGATTTGCCGAGCGGGGGCCCGTTACGCCGCGCGGCGCATGCTGCGGATATTGCGGCCGACAAGCATGAGGTTCAAGACGGCGAGGGGAGCGACCGCCAGAGTGACCACTGCCAGCGACAGACCGAGCTTCGCCTTGTCGGCGAAGACATATTCCGTGAGCAGGCCCGTCGCGGGCGGCCCCAGCCCCGTTCCCACCAACGTGACGATAGCCAGGAAAAGCGCGGATACGCGACCCCGCAGATGGCTGGGAGTGAATTGCTGGATACCTGCCGTGGCATAGCCGAAAAAGGAATAGCTCAGCACATAGAACGCCGCCGTCGCGGGCAGGAACAGCCAGGCGCTTCCGCCCAGAAAGCCGACGATCGCCAGCGGCGCCGAAACTAACATGCCGAGCATGGGAAAGCGCACATGGGCGTCGGGCACACCTCGCGCGGTCATCCGTTCGACCATGTAGACCCCCACGACCTGCCCCAGGAAACCGGACAGGATCATCTGGATGCCAAGCCCCAGCCCCACAGCCGCCGGCGCCCAGCCATAGGTCCGCATCATGAAAGTGGGAAACCATGCGGTATAGGCGTTGGCAAGAATGGCGATCAGCCCGAACGCTGTCGGCATGCCCAGGAAAATCATCGGGTGCGCCCGCAGGAGTTCCCTGAAGGTCGCGGCGCCATCTTTGACGGCTTCGGCATGGGTCTGCCTGGATCTGCCGTCCGGCCCTTCTCTCAGGAGAGCCGTGAGCGGCAGACAGAGCAACGTGAAAAGACTGACGCAAAGAAACACGGCCTGCCAGGGATAGATGTCTCCCAGGCCGGGGATCGCGTAGACGTGTGCGTCTGCCGTCAATTGCACCACGAAGCCGCCGATCGCCTTGGCCAGTCCCGCGCCGACGATCGCGCCCATGGCGTACACGGCCAGCGCTGTTGACAGCTTGCGTTTGGGGAACGTGTCCGAAATCAGGGAATGCGCGGCCGGCGTCAGGACCGATTCCCCCACGCCGACCCCCATTCGGCCGATGAACAGCGTCAGATAACTGCTTGCCAAGCCGCAACCTGCCGTGGCCGTTCCCCAGATCGCGACGCCGATCGCGGTCATCTTTCCGCGGGGGAAGCGATCCACCAGCCCGCCGATGGGAATACCGCAAAGCACGTAGAAAATGCCGAATGCGGGGCCGAGGAGCAGGCTCATCTCGAAATCGGTAATGCCGAGATCGCGCTCGATCGGCTGGACCATCATATTGATGATCGACCTGTCGATGAAGGAGACGACGTAGAAGAACAGGAAGACGAACACCATCGGCCAGCCGCCCGATGCGGTGCGCGGAGCCGGAACGGCCTCCGATACGGTCGCGCTGGTCTGCATCACAGGCCCAGCAGGTGTCGCGCGACGTTGTTGCGATGAATTTCCGCGGTTCCGCCAGCGATCGTCGCGGCGCGCTGGGTAAGGAAGAAGGCCGTCGGCAACGCGGCGTGATCCGGTCCCGCCTTGGGGGCAGCGCCGCCGACACGGAGTGCGTCGTCTTGCGAAATGAGGCCGTAATGGCCGGTCGCCATCATCAACAGCTCGGTGAGCCGCTGACCCAATTCGCGGCGACGGATGTTCAGCAGTTCGACTTGCATGAAGGTGGTTCCGTCCGCGCGCAGATCATCGATGAGCAGCCGCATCATCGCGTCCGAAGCCTCGCACGCCACCGCCACCTTGGCGATGTGCGTCTCGAAGTCGGGATCGTCGATCAGGGCGCTGCCGTGGCCGTCGGATTCCAGCGATGCGATCTCTTCCAGCCATGCGAGCCTGCGCCGCAGTTCCACGCCGTCATAGATGTTGCCGCCATGCTCCACGCGGAGCAATTGACGCGCGACCTTCCAGCCTTCGCCTTCTTCGCCCAGCCGGTTCGCGCGAGGCGTGCGCGCGCCGGTAAAGAAAACCTGGTTGAACTCATGCACGCCGGCAAGGTTGCGGATCGGGCGTATTTCGATCCCTGGCGAATTCATATCGACGAGTAGAAAGGTTATGCCGCCCTGCTTGCGGTCCTCGCGGCTCGTTCTCACCAGGCAGAACATGTGCGTGGCGTGCTGCGCCATGGTCGTCCAGATCTTGGATCCATCGAGGACGTAGTCGTCGCCGTGTGCTTCCGCGCGAAGTTTCAGGGAGGCAAGATCCGATCCGGCTTCCGGTTCGGAATAGCCTTGCGCCCACCAGTCCTCGCCGGAAAGTATGCGCGGCAGGTAGCGCGCCTGCTGCTCGCCGGTTCCGAACGCCATGATGCACGGTGCACAAAGATCGCGGCCCATGTTCATGACCGCCGGTGGCCGGTGCACGGCGTTTTCCATCGCCCAGATCATGCGCTGCGTTGCCGTCCAGTCGGTTCCGCCAAATTCGACCGGCCAGTGCGGCGCACCCCAGCCGCGCGCATGAAGAATGCGCTGCCATGCCCGGCCGTATTCGAACTCGGAAACGTGCCAGAGCGTTTTCCTTCCCGCTTCACGCAGTTCGGGCGTCAGGTTCTCGGCGAAAAACGTCCGCACTTCGTCGCGAAAGGCAAGGTCTTTGGCGGAAAGCGTAGCGGGATCGATCATGACGCGCTCTCCATGGGTTCTCCGCCCCGCCGCAAGCGGTAGTAGCGGCGCTGGTGTGGATCGGCGCCGCCGAACAGCGTGGCATTGGCCATTATCCGCTTGAACAGACGGCCCAGCGGCAGATCCTCCGTGGTTCCGATGGCGCCGTGAAGCTGCACGGCCGATTTCGCCACGAACATCCCCTCGCGCGCAATGACGGCCTTCGCCGCTGATGCCATCATTGCGCGGCGGCGCGCCGCCGCCGCCGCTTCAAGCGCGGCGGCCCAGGTTATCGCGCCGACGTGCTGGCTGGCGATCTCCATGTCGACGAGCTTGTGCTGGATGGCCTGAAACTTCGAGATCGGCTGCCCGAACGCCATTCGCGTTCGGCAATAGTCGAGGGTGTCGCCGTTCATTCGCCGGATGGCGCCGTCGGCTTCGGCGCAAAGGGCGATGATCGCTTCGTCCATGACCCGTTCGATCGCCGGGAAGGCCCGGCCTTGCGGACCCACAAGGTCGCTCTCGCCGACAAGCACCTCGTCAAGCCCGACATCGGCCGCCTCTCGCCCGTCGACCGTCATATAGGGCGTGACGGTGACTCCGGCCGCATCGGGCCGAACGCCAAAGACGGATATGCCCTGATGGTCGCCGGAGCCGCAGCCGGTGCGCGCCGACACGAGGATCAGATCGCTTCGGCCGCCATCTAGCACGAGAGTCTTGCGCCCATTCAGTATGAATCCGCCGCTGGCCGGTCGCGCTTGGGTTTCGACATGCGCGAGATTGAAGCGCGAGTGTGGCTCGGCATGGGCGAAGCTTACCCGCAGGCTCCCGTCCGAGAGGCGCGGCAGCAGCGTCCGCCGCGCGGTATCGTCACCGAGCGCGGCCAGCAAGCCGCCTCCCAGCACGATATTCGCGACGAACGGCTCGGTCGCCGCGACCATGCCCATGGCGCGCGCCACTACTGCGATTTCAGGCAACCCCAGGCCCGCGCCGCCGTATTCTTCCCCGAACGGCAGACCGAGCAGCCCCAGTCGGGCGAATTCGCGCCAGAGTTCGGGCGATGGCGAACCATACCCGCCGACAGTCGGCGCGGTTCGTCCCGCATGGTCTTCCAGAAGCCGTGCGACGGTTTGCGTCAGCAAACGCTGCTCTTGCGAAAGTCCGGTCATCCTCGCGTCAATCGGCCGAGCGCCCGAAGCGATAGCGCAATTGCAGGCCGTATGTCCGTGGCTCGCCATAATAGAGAGTCGCGAAGCCATAGATCGCGCTGTTGATAAGGCCGCCTGCGTTGACGTATTTCTTGTCGAAGGCGTTCTTGACGAACAGCGACACGTCGATCGGTTGCCCGCCGACGCTTTCGATGTCGAAGTTGAAATTGGCCGTGGTATATGCGGCCCCGAAAGCGGGCGGAAAGTTGATGTTGTCGTCCGAATAGGCGACCCGTGTCTGGTGGTAGACGGTGCCGGACAAGGATGCGTCGCCAAACGATTGGTCAACCGGCAGGCGCCACCGCGCGGTCAATCCCATCTTGTGCTTCGGCGAATAGGGGAACATCGCCGAGCTGAGATCCACGCCGCTGAACGGATTCACGTAACGATCGTAACTGGCATCGAGATGCGACCAGAAGCCGTTGAGTTCGAGTCCGTCCACCGGCCGCAGCGAGGCTTCCAGTTCAAAGCCGCTGATCGTAGCCTTGGCTGCGTTGATCGTCGCCGAAGTTGTCGCCGCGACGATAACCGATCGCTGGATATTCCTGTAGTTTCCGGTGAAAGCCGACAGGTTGATGGTCCCGCGCATTCCTCCGGCGTTCCAGTCGAACTTCGCGCCTGCTTCATAATCCGTGAGATATTCGGGCTGGAAGCGCTGCTGCGGACCGGCAATCGCCGAAAGCGTGTTGAACCCGCCGCTCTTGTAGCCGCGCCGGCTCACGACATAGAGCAGCAGTCGGGGATCGGCCTGCCAGTTTGCGCCGATGGTCCACGTCGGGGCAGAGAATTTCGCGACATCGGAAAGCTTCGTTCCGGCGGTCGGCGGGTTTGTCAGCAAATTGATCGTCTGGCTGCTGAGCTTTCGCGTGTCCCAGGTGTAGCGATAGCCCAGGGTGATCTTCAGGCCCGTGGCCAGTTCGTCCAGCCCTATGTCCGCCTGGCCGAAAAGCGCGCGGCTGGTGTCGTTCTGTTCCGTCAGGACCGCGCGGCTGATCGTTCCGGCGGCCTGAGAGACGGAGGCGTTGGGATTGTCGCTTTTCGTTTTGTCATAGTAGCCGCCGACAATCCATTTCACGCGACCGATATCGCCCAGAATCTGGAATTCCTCGCTGATCGTGTGGAAATCGAACTGCTTGTAGTTGAGATAGTTGCTTGTAGTCTCGATGATCGCCAGACCAGTGCCGTCCTGATCGTAGGATGCATTGTTGCGATTGCGCCGATAGCTGGCGATGTTTTTCAGCGAGATCGCGCCGAGATCGACGCTGAGGATATCCTGCACGCCCCAGCCGCGCCGCTCGTCGAACAGCGGCGTATTGGCATAGCGCCGTCGCACGCCGAGCGTTTGAATCTGATTGTCGAACGCGGCGATGAAGCCCGGCGTGTTGGCACCCAGCTTGGCGGGAATATAGCCCGAAAGGATCGGACCGCCCCCGTTTTGCGAAACGCTGACGCCATCATAGACAAGCAGGTTGTCGATGGTGTCGCTCGGTTGCCAGCGCACCGAGACGCGCCAACTGTCGACATGGCGGTCATCGAGGCGGGTGCCGTTCGTGAGGTTGCGGGTATATCCCTTGCGGCGAGCGAGGTCTCCGGCCGCGCGAATGGCCAGCGTGTCGCCGATGGGAATATTGATCGCGCCCTGCAAGCCGCGCGCTTCGAGATTGCCAAGCGTGCCCTGCACATAGCCGTCGAATTCACTGCCGGGTCTGCGGGAGTTGAACAACACCGCGCCGCCTGTCGTATTGCGGCCGAACAGAGTGCCTTGCGGGCCCTTCAGAACCTGAACCGATTCAAGGTCATACATCTGAAATGTGCCGACCGAGAGCGGGACGTCGTTGAAATAGGGCTGAACGCTGGGAAGTGAACCGTTGTTCTGCTGGGTTTGTCCGCGAATATTATAGTTCACCGTGCTGCGGTTGAGCGAAGCCGAAGTCGTGAGCGAAGGAGACAGGAACTGGAGGTCTTCCACTGACGTCACTTTCTGGCGGCGCAGTTCTTCCTGACCGATGGCGGTCACTGATAGCGGAACCGTCTGGACGCTTTCGCCGACACGCCGCGCCGTCACTACGATCGCTTCGCCTTCGGCGCCGGCTTCCTGCGCCAAAACGCCGTTCGGCATTCCGAGACCGGCGGCCGATAGCACGGCGCACCATTTCCAATTATTCATGATATCCTCTCCTTTGGGGAAATCCCTGCGTGACCGATGGGTGGCCTCAGCCGCCTCCAAAGCGGGCGCGCAGTTCGTTTTTCTTCACTTTACCCGATGGCGTACGCGGCAGTTCGGCGAGCACTTCGATTCGTTCGGGAATTTTCTGACGCGCGACTTGCGCCGCGATGAAATGCGCGTTCACCTCCGCAAGCGTGAGAGACGCGCCCTCCCGCAACTGCACCGCCGCGCAGACCGCTTCGCCGAGGCGCGGGTGAGGCACGGAAAAGGCGGCAGCTTCACGCACCGCCGGATGGCGAGCGAGCACATCCTCGACTTCCTTGGAGGAAATGTTCTCTCCTCCGCGAATGATGATGTCCTTTTTCCGATCGGTGATGATCAACAGGCCATTGTCGAACCGGCCTATATCGCCGGTGCGGAACCAGCCGTCGGGCGTAAAGGCCGCCGTAGTCAGGGTGTCATCGGTGTATCTGTCGAAGCGTTCCGCCCCGCGCGTGACGATTTCACCTTCGCCTGTCCCTGCCACGTCGCGATCGTCGGCGTCCAGCAGGCGCACCTCCCCCCCGGGCAACACCGGGCCGTCGGTGTAGGCGCGGGCATGAAGCGGATCGGAAGGGCGGCTTGCCGTGATTGTCGGATGCTCGGTGGAGCCATAGCATCGGAACACCGCGATTCCCGCCTGGGCGGCGCGCTCGACCAATGCGGGCGGCACATTGGCCGCGCCGCTCATATAGCTCGTCAGGGACGACAGGTCTGAACCGAGTGTCACGGAATAGTCCAGCAGTTCACTCAGGAACACGGGCACGCCTGCCGTCCGCTCGACGCGATGTTCGGCCATGAGGCGCACGCCATCCTCGGGCGACCAGCGGTCCATGATGACGGAAGGCCCGCCGGTGAGTTGGGGATTGAGCAGCGAGGAAAAGCCGCCGATGTGTCCTGCGGGCCATGCGGAAAAGGTCGTGGCGCGCGAGTTCTCGCCGCAGGCCAGCCGCTGATCCAGTTCGCTCAGCAAGGTGCGGCTGCTGTGGAGAACGCCTTTGGGGGCGGCCGTGGTGCCTGAAGTGTAGAGAAGAAGGGCGGGATCGTTCTCGTCGACGGCTACTTCGTCGAACGCGGCATGATCGCTTGCCATCAGGTCGGCATAGGACAGCGCTCCGCCCAGCGTGGCGTTCCCGACGACGATGATATGCCGCAGATCCGGGCAATCCCCGGTCTGGGAAACCCGTTGCTGGAAATCGATCGAGCGCCAGCGATCGGGAACGATCAGGACGCGAGCCTGGGATTGTTGCAGGACGAACGTGAGTTCGGCCGCGCCATAAATGTGGACGACTGGCGTCAGCACCGCGCCGAGCGCAAGGCAGGCGCGATAGGCAACTGCGCTCTCGATGCGATTGGGCATCTGGACGGCGACGCGGTCGCCCTTGACGATACCGAGCGATGCAAGCGCCCGCGCAAAATGCCGGGCGGCTCGATCGAGTTCGGCAAGTGAAATCGCGCTGGTGACGCCGTCGGACCAGAACAATTGCCTGATATGCCCGCTGCCTGACGCCTGCGTGCGCAGGGCGTCTGCGAGCGTCCGGCCGCGATAGACGCGGGGCAGGGGCGAACCCCGCATGATCGGCCCCTCTGCGCCGTTCACTCTCAAAGCATCGTGATTTAGCACGCCCCCTCCCATAATTAGGGCATGATTATCGCAAAATATGCGATTTGCAATCAATTTTTGGATATTTTTCGATATAATAGGGGATGAAATTCAAATATCGTCAGGTCAGGGTCTGGGTCGTCAGCAAGCCTTGCCAGGCGGGCGTGTTGAAGATGGATGCTGAAGGAATGCCGAAGGTGAAGCGGCGCCTTACCGCCTGCATGGCGTTTCGCGCGCGGACCGGGTCGCCCGCCGCCACCGCCGCAAAGAGCGCCTCTCTTTCGCGGCGCGCGGGGTCGGCGGATGGATTGATGGGAGAGATTTCGACCAGGCTGGCGTGCAGGGCGACGAGCAGGGAAACCACGCGGCTGTCCGCCAGTTCATTGAGGATATGATAATGATAGAGCGCCCGCTCGCGCGGATGCCAATCGGCATGAGGCGATTGTTCCATCAAAAGGTCCAGTGCGGCGGTGGCGTGCAGCTTTACCTTGCGCGCCGCCGTTTCGGCGACGAACAGGTCGAGGACATTGCCTACCTCTGCCAAGGACCGGCGCCGGATGCCTACCGAGCGCAGGTAAAGTCCGGCGGTTCGCAGCACGGAATCGGCCGCGGGCATGACCACATACAGGCCGCCTCCCTTGCCGCGCACGGTCGTCGCGATAGACCACTGTTCGAGAATGCGAGCGCAATCGCGCATCGCTTCGCGACTGGTGCGATAGATTGCGATCAGATCGCTTTCGGAGCCGATCCTGTCGCCCGGCTTCAAATGTCCCTGCGCGATCTTTTGCTTGATGTCGCGGGCAATGGCTTCTCCCCGCTTTTCGGAGCTGTCGCTTCCATAGGGAGAAGCGTCTCGATCGGCTTGCCCGGGCGTTACGTCAGGCCGCGCTTCGGTAAAGGCGCGAAGATGATCGAAAATTTCAGCATTGGCGGAGAGGGCCAGGCCGATATCCGCCGCAAGGATGGC
>Ga0265293_10002526_pt1 | contig 36362 bp, 26 predicted proteins | sample Munlanlewell138R_FD_192505 | JGI IMG/M metagenome (GOLD analysis project Ga0265293, IMG submission 192505) | Leachate microbial communities from a municipal landfill in Southern Ontario, Canada - Leachate well 138R | ecosystem: Engineered > Solid waste > Landfill > Unclassified | place: Canada... | reverse complement strand
TCATGATCTTCATGAGCATTCCCTGGGTCATCAGCGGGGCTGTTATCATCGAAAACATCTTTGTTATCCCGGGTATGGGCAAGATGCTGACTGAGGCCATCCTGGCCCAGGACTTCACGGTGGTCCAGGCCAGCGTGCTCCTGATCGCGGTTCTGACTGTTGTCTCCAACCTCATCTGCGATGTCCTGACGGCTATTCTGGATCCCCGGATCCGGATCTCCATGGGGGAGGATCTGGCCTGATGAAGCGCTTCCTTCGCCCCCTGCTGAAAAACCGCAATCTCCTGATGGGGACTGTCATGGTTCTGATAGTCATCCTGATCGCCCTCTTCGCTGATGTCATCGCCCCCTACAAGTTCGATGACGCCAATCTCAACAACCAGCTGGAAGCCCCTTCCTCCAACTTTCTGTTCGGCACCGATGAATTCGGCCGGGATCTCTTCAGCCGGGTTCTCTTCGGCAGCAGGATCTCCCTCAGGGTTGCGGTCCTGGCTGCTCTGATCGAGATCACCATCGGGGTCACCCTGGGACTTCTGTCGGGTTATTACGGCGGAACCACCGACCGCATCACCTCCTTTTTTGCTGACCTGACCTGGTCCATGCCTCCCATCATCATGTCCATGGCCGTGATTACAGTCCTGGGCAAGGGCCTGGACAATGTCATCATTGCCATCGCTATCGTCAGCTGGGCCCAATACGCCCGGATTGTGCGCGCCAAGACCCAGTCGCTCAAGAACATGGCCTTTGTTGAAACAGCAGTCGCCTTCAATGAGCGGGATCTGTCCATCATGATCCGCTACATCCTGCCCAATATCCTGCCCTCCATCATCGTCCTGGCCTCCCTGTCCATTCCGGCCACCATCATGTCGACGACCGCCCTGTCCTTTTTGGGCCTGGGGGCTCAGCATCCCTCCCCGGACTGGGGCCTGGCCTTGTCATCCAGCATGAAGAACATCAGCAATGCCCCCTGGCTGGCCATCTATCCGGGCCTGGCCCTGGTCTTCACGGTCTTTGGTTTCAACCTCCTGGGTGAAGGGGTCCGCGATCTTCTGGATCCGCGGCTGAAAGCGAGGTAGGCCATGGACGCTCTTCTGACCCTGGACCGCCTTTCCGTTGACTATGAAGTCAGCGACGGCTTGCTTAGCGCTGTCCACGATGTCTCGCTTTCCATCGGCAAGGGCGAAATCTACGCCCTGGTCGGGGAGTCGGGCTGCGGCAAGTCAACCATTGCCCACACCATCATGCGTTTATCCATCGACCACAACGAGAAGGTCGGCGGTCAGATATGCTTCGGCGGTAAAAACCTCCTCGATCTAAGCGATTCCGAGATGGAGAAGATCCGCGGCAAGCATATAGGCATGATCTTCCAAAATCCCCTGGATTCGCTCAACCCGGTCTACCGGTCCGGCACCCAGGTCGCGGAAGCCCTGGCTCTGGACGGCCTCTCCAAGAAGGAGAGCCGGGAGCGCGTCATCGAACTATACAGGGATGTACAGATCCCTGACCCCGAGGAGCGGGTTGGCTCCTTCCCCCATGAACTGTCGGGCGGCATGCGCCAGCGGGTCATGATCGCCATGATGCTGGCGCGCAATCCGGAGCTGCTCATTGCCGATGAACCAACAACGGCCCTGGACGTGACCGTGGAGGCCCAGATCCTTCATATCCTGAAAGAGATGCGCGACCTCTACCATTCCTCGGTTCTCCTGATCACTCACAACTTCGGTGTGGTCGCGGAAATTGCCGACAGGATCGGCATCATGTACGCCGGCGAACTGGTGGAGGAGGGGACGGTTTTTGAAATCTTCGAGAACCCCGCCCATCCCTATTCCAAGGCGCTTCTTTCCGCCCTCCCCCGCGGCCACAAGTCGGAGGGCCGCATCGCCGCCATCAGCGGAACCGTCCCCCGCATCATGGACAAGGCCAACCAGTGCCGCTTCTACAATCGCTGCCCCAGGGCCGGTGAGAGCTGCAGGGAAGGAAGCCCCACCTTCCTTTCTCTTTCAGAGACCCACCGCGTACGCTGTCACCCGGAGGGCATATAGTATGGAACCTATCATCCGCATCCAGAATCTGGACAAGCGCTTCCTGATCTCGCGCCGGCTCTTTTCCCGCAAACGCAAGGTGGTTGACGCCGTCAAGGACTTCTCTCTGGATATTTATCCCGGTGAGATCGTCGGCCTGATCGGCGAATCAGGCAGCGGCAAGACCACTCTGTCTCGCTTGCTCCTGAGCCTGACTCCGGCCAGCGGGGGAAGCGTGACAATCGGATCCACCAACCTGGTCACGGCTAAAAGGCGGGAAATCCGGGCGGTCCGCAGCCGCTTCGCCGTGGTCTTCCAGGACCCTGCCTCCAACCTCAACCCCAGGCAAACAGTGGAACATTCCATCATGAGGCCCCTGCTTATCCGGGGCATGGACAAAAAAGAGGCCCGTCAACGGGCAAGAGAGGCTCTGGACAAGGTTCAGATGGCTGAAACTTACTTAGCCGCCTACCCTCACCAACTGTCGGGCGGCCAGCAGCAGCGGATTGCCATCGCCCGGGCCCTGGTCATGGAACCGGATGTCATGATCCTGGACGAACCCACCTCTGCCCTGGATATCTCGGTTCAGGCCCAGGTCCTTAATCTTCTACTGGATCTGCAGGCCGAACTCAAACTGACCTACCTGATCATCACCCATGACCTCAACGTCATCCGCTATGTCTCCGACCGCATCGCGGTCATGTATATGGGCCGTCTGGTCGAGATTGGCAAGACGCAGGAAGTACTGGAAAATCCCAGCCATCCCTACACGGATATCCTGATCCACTCGGTTCCCATCCTGGATCCTCTTCACCGCGACGATGAGAAACGCCTCTTCCCGGGTGAACCCGGAGAGGTACCCGATTGTCCCGCGGCCTGCAGGCTGGCACCCCGCTGCCCTCATGTAATGGAGAAATGTCTGACTTCCCAGCCCCCTATGCTGGAAGTGTCGCCCGGTCACCTGGCCGAGTGTTTCCTCTTGGAACAGACTGTTTGACTTCAAGTCAAAGTGAAAATTGGAGGAAGAAAATGAAAAAAGCACTGGCTATTCTACTGGTTCTTGTCCTGGCAACAGGCCTGCTGACGGCCTGCGGCGACAAGAAGAAGGACCCGTCCGGAGAAGGCAGAACTTCGGTTGTCCTGGCCGAGCCCAGCGAATGGTGGGGATTGGATACCACCTTGCTGGATGGCGCCAGCTTCACCCAAGGACTGGTGGGCGACTCACTGGTGGTTCTGGATGAAAAAGGGGACATGCAGCCCTGCATTGCCTCGGCTGTAACCATGAGTGAAGACGGCAAAACGGTCATCCTGACGATCCCGGAGGGTATGTATTACGCCTCAGGTGAACAGGTTGAACCTGAAGACGTTGTGGCCTCACTGACCCGATTCAAGGCGGTCAGTCCTTTTTCGACCAACCTGGAACCTCTGGTTGACATGGAGATCAAGGGCCGCGATGTCTACCTCTACCTTTCTGACTTCACCTCGGACATCGGCGTTTCCCTGTCAGGCACCTTTGTGACGGTCCAGGACAAGGATGTCCTGGATAAATCAACCGATGACGAACTTCTCTGGGGCGCCCAGCCTTACGGCCAGTTCTATCTGGACAGCTTCGTCCCCGGCTCGCACGTAGTACTCAAGCGCAATCCCGGCTACAAGACCCACAACCCCCTGGTCACGAATAAGGGGCCAGCCGCTCTTGAGACGGTGACAGTCCGCTTCATCACAGAAGAGTTCAGCATGGCCAATGCCCTGAACGTCGATGACATCCAGGTCATCTTCAGCATCTCGGCGGACGGCCTGTCACAGGTTACCCGCAAGGATATCGAGGTTAAGCAACTGGTGGCCAACCCCAACATCGACTACATCGAGTTCAACCTGAAAAATGACATCCTGTCCGACAAACGGGTCCGCGAGGCCCTGGCCATTGCCATCGACCGCCAGGCCCTGGTGGACATCAACAAGGGCCTGGTTATCCCTGCCTGGTCCATCATTACGGATAAGGTCATCAGCCACTCTGAAGAGTTTGCCGCCTACTACAAGGATACCTACAGCCTCAACATTGAACGGGCCAAAGAATTGCTGGCGGACGCCGGCTGGGCGGATTCGGACGGCAACGGTTACCTGGACAAGGATGGCAAGGAGCTGAAACTCAAGATCGTCGGCAACGATGAAGCGACCGAGAACAATACAGTCCAGTCCCTGCAGATCCAGTACAAGGCTATCGGCGTTAACCTTGAGATCGAGATGTTCGCCAACTACTATCACTACGACGTGATCTTTGAGGGCAACTACGACATCGGCCTGGCCCACTTCGGCTGGCCGGAACCCATTCTGCTCATGAACATGATCACCTGCGACCCTGAGAACCTGGTGACAGCCGACAGGGAAGATGAGTTCTTCGGCCTGATCGCCGAGGCCTCCCACATCGTTGACAACGAGGAGCGTGCGGTTGTCCTGGCCAAGGCCGAAAGGATCCTCTCGGACCACATGATCACCGTCCCCCTTTACACAGGCATGAACACCTTTGTTTTCGCCGGCGGGGTTACAGGAATCGACATCCGGGGAACCGGGGCTATCTTCTTCAACGACATGAAATAAGTGATCCCCAGGCGGATCCATCATGCCGCGGCAGGGCAACCTGCCGCGGCATTGATTTGAAAGGAAACAACCCGTGAACAAGCTTCTTTGGAATCTGCTTGACACCATCCCCGACTACCAGGAATTCCTGACCCTGGAGGAACTGGATGAGAGCTCCCGCCGGTTGGCTCGGGATTACCCGGAGGCTGTGGAGCTCTTTAAAATAGGGGCTACTTGCCAAGGCCGCCCCCTCCTCTGCCTGAAGATCGGCCAGGGCAGCAAGAACGCCCTCTTCTTCGGCTGCCCCCACCCCAATGAGCCCATCGGCACCATGCTCCTGGAGCATCTGTCACAGGCTTTGGCAGAAAGCGCTGAGCTTCGCCGGGACCTGGACTACACCTTCTATATTGTCAAGGCCTGGGACGCGGACGGCCTGGTACGCAATGAGGGCTGGCTCAAGGGTCCCTATACCATCGATCAATACTCCCGCTACTTCTTCCGGCCGGCTGGCCGGGTACAGGTGGACTGGACCTTCCCCATCGACCACAAGGATCTCCATTTCCACGATACCCTGCCGGAGACCAAGGCCCTTATGGACCTGATTGACCAGATCCAGCCCGCTTTCAATTACGCCCTCCACAACGCCGGCTTTGGCGGGGTCTACTGGTATGTTTCAGAAGATGTGCCTGAGGTTTACGAGTCCCTGCGGGAAGCCGCCGAACGTCAGGAGATCCCCCTGCACCTGGGCGAACCCGAATCGGCCAGTCTGCAGGTCCTGGCCCCGGCTGTCCTTCTGGCTGAGGGCATTGAAGTCGAATACGACTTCCTGGAGAAACTGGGCGCCCAGGATATCCCTTCTATCATCACCTGCGGAACTTCAAGCGATTCCTATTCCAGAAAAAAGTACGGCACCTTTACCTTCCTGACGGAACTCCCCTACTTCTACGATGCCCGCATCGCCGACCCCACACCGGTTGAAACCACCCGGAGTGAAGCCATCCTGGAAAAGTTGGACTGGACCGAGGAATCCAATGCCAAAGTCGCTGCTGTCCTGTCCAGGACCCAAAGTCTCATGGCAGAGACCAACCCCTACCTGATGGCGGTCGAGGACTTTACCAAGGGCCTTGAAATCGAATCCGCCCGCAAGATGGCCAAGGAGGATCCGGATTACCAGAGACCGGCAACCGTTGCCGAGTACTTCGACAGCACCACCATCAACAAGTTCTACCGCCTCCTGGCCTACGGCATGCTGATCCGGGCCCATGAATACGAACTGGAGAAGAATCCCGATGCGGAAGCGGTAAAACTACTGACGGCAGGCATGCGGGAAGCGGAACTTCTGCACAGGGAACTGTCGGAAGAGCTGGAGCGGGAACTGGATTACCAGGCCATCCCCATCAGGAAGCTGGTTAATATACAGCTGGAGTGCGGCCTGAAAATGCTCCGCCACATCCACAAGATTAAGTAGTTCGCTGGGGAGGCAGCCTCTTCTTGTAGTAAACCGCAAGGAGAAGAGCTGCCTCCACCAGGTAAAGCAGACCAAAGCCCACATTGATCAAGCCCATGATCCGGTGTCCCTGGGCCAAGTCCTGTGAAGAGTAGACCTGGATGGGAAAGAGATTGCGGCCGGGACCCATCTTGATCAGTACAACCTCCTGATTGCGGGCAAGATAGCTTCCCACCACTTGGCCATCCCGATCAAACAGATATTCCCGCAGGGCTTCTTCCTCAGCAAGAAGCTTTCCCTCTTCATCGTAGTATTCAATATTGGTTGACGGCGGATCACTTTGAAAGTCTGCTTCCTCCTCCTTCTCCATAAAGGCCTTAAAGGACTCAAAATCAGCGAAACTCGTCCCGGACGAGAAGCGGGCGGCATCCAGCTGTTGGTTGACCAGGGCTTGCGCAAAGAAGGTCACAAGAAGGACAGGGAGAAAGATCAGGGTCAGCCGCCTCTTCAATACTTCATTGGCTCTGTACCGGACTTCCTGCCCCGCTTCCAGCGGATAAATCTCCTTTTTCACCAGAAGATGGCTGAGGAAGAGATTGAAAAGGAAGAGTACCAGCGACGCTATGCCTCCAGTTAGAAGGGCTCCGCTGAACCAGGAGCCGGCAGTCAATCCCAGATAAGGACCGCCGACAAGGATCAGGGGCAAGGTGACTGCAAAGAGAAGGAGTCCTGTATAAAGAATATATCTGGCTTGGCGGATGACGGATCGTTTGTAGGCATCGGTTTCCTTGCTGTCAAAGCTCTCATCCAAAGCCCCCGTCCAGGCCATATTCAGGAAGAGGATCTCCAGGAGGATGCCTGCCCAGTAGAAGAAGATGGCCAGGAAGAATCCCAGGGAAGCACGCAGAAAACCGAAATTGCAGATCATGGCGGCCAGAAGGCCCGTGACATAAAGGCCCAGGACCAGAAGGCTTCTGTTCTTGAACCTGGATTCCTGCAGCCGAAGAAGACGCCTGCTCTGCTTGCGGCTGACCTGGTCCTGCTTTCGAAGATCCTCCGGGCTTGTTCTGGCCGGATTGATCCGTTCCCCCCGCAGGATCTCGTCGCTGGTCACCTGGAAGATATCGGCCAGGACCGGAATCAGACTGAGATCCGGACTCCCCTTGCCTCTTTCCCAGCGGCTGACCGTCTTGTCGGACACATTGAGCAGTTCGGCCAGATCCATCTGGCTCAAACCCTTGGCTTTTCGCAATACTGAAAGGAAGCTACCCATTTTCTCAAGCATCTTCTTTACCTCCTCTGACGGCTCAATTCCAACAAAGTGTCCGCGTCAAGGCTACCCATCAACCAGCGAATCCCTCTCAAATTATGAGAGTATAATCAGTTTACCCTCTTTCAAGTCCACAAGGATCTCTTTACGCCTCTTTCACACCACCCACTCCTCTGTTCCCAGGCGGTGAAAAGAGACCCACCCGCCCGTGCGAAGGACCCTCACTCTTTTATTCATTGGGAAGCAGGGCCAATACTCAACGGCTTGACTTGATGACGATTAAGTAGCCATAGATTATAATTGTATTGGTTCAAACTCTTTTCCCCGGCCATCCTACTGGCTCAACCGGGTCCTTTTCCATTCGCTGAACCTTTAGACAAAGAGAGGAAGCCATCCATGACCACGAACCCCCACCACTTCCCCCAGCAAACACCAGACCCCAGACAGGGCCAGCCCTACCCTCCCGGCTACGGAGATCCGGCAAACCCCGCTTACTGGGGTCTCCCTGGGCCTACAGATCCAGGCCGAAAAAAGAAGATCCGGATCACCATTCTCCTGGTGGCTATCGGCGTCCTGCTGGTCCTGGCCATCCTGGCAGGTATTCTGCTTCTGGGGAACAAGCCCCACAGGGCGCAAGGGTGGTTGGATCTGGGCGATAAATACCTGAATGAAATGAATTATGAAGCGGCTATTGTCTCTTTTCTTAAAGTGATTGAACTCGAACCAAAGAATATCCCTGCCCGTCTTGGCTTGGCTGAGGTCTATCTGCTGACTGGACAATACGAGGAGGCGGAGGCACGTTTACTCGAAGTGCTGGCTATCGATGACCGTACGATTGATGCCTATACCCAACTGCAAACTCTCTATGACTTAAATGGAAACTGGGACAAACTGGGGAAACTTATCGAGGATTTGCGGCAAATAGGCTTCAACCAATACATTCTTTTCGCTCAAGTGAGCGGCAGCGTCGCTGGCATGGCTCCGGACCTGGGGGAAGTTCCTCTGTCGGACGTCGCCATTTCTATCAGCCATCAAAACCAGAGTAATCAAACGGTGCGATCAGATGCTCAAGGCGCTTATGTCTTTTATGTCAGGGAAGGCAGTCTTGAAGTTACTTATGACAAGTATGGCTTTTCAGTGGCTCGGGAATCCCTGGAAGTGAAGGCAGGCCATCAGGTCCAATTGCCTCTCATGCTTCTGGTCCCCGACTCCGGCGCACCGGGACTGGTGTCAGGCCGAGTAACAGATCAATTCACGGGCCTCTCTCTTTCCGGCGCCCTGGTCACCGCTGTCGATGATGAGGGCCGGACGGCGGGTCAGGCAGAAGCCGATATGGACGGTCAGTACATGCTTGAACTCAGGCCTGGTTATTACAATCTTCGCACCTCGGTGGAAGCTTATTCCTCCCCGGACCTCCGGATCCTTGTCTTCAGCGACCATCTCCTGGCCAACCAGGATCTCTTCCTCTTGCCTCACCTGGAGGAAGGGGAGGTTTGGATTCATTTGAGCTGGGGCAGCCAACCGCTTGATCTGGACGCCCATCTGCTGGGACCCTTGGAAGGCAGTCAACAGGTACAGATTAATTGGCGGACCCCCACACTGGACCAAGGAAGCACCCGGAAGGCTGTTTTATCTGGTGATTCCCGCCAAGCATCCGGTTTGGAATCTCTTTTTTTCCGGGATACATCAGACAGGCTCTACTCCTTTTACGTGCACGATTACAGCAACCTCTTCAAGCCCAACTCCACCGCCCTGGGCCGGTCCGCTGCCAGTGTCAAAACCTTGCAAAGTGACGGGACCATATTGACCTTCACGGTGCCGCAAGACCTGACGGGGGATGTCTGGCACGTCTGCGAAATCCGCAAGGGTCAGGTGACAAGCCCCCGGACCCCTCAACACAAGATCGCCTACATCTCTAATAAATTAACTGAGGGAAATTACGGGGAGCTGTGGAGCATCCTCAAGGGCAGCCCTCTGACCATGTCCAAACAGTTGAAGAATTCCGAAATCGAAGCCATGAAGGTACTGGGTAATCGGACCGTCTTTGATGTTGTCAATGAGGTGGGCTCACCGGCTGAGTGGATGACCAAGACTGAATACATCGACTACGTCAAGGAATGGGGTGAAATATCCACTTTTGGCTACGGTGGTGAACCCCACCAATTCTGGCCGGGCAGCCGCTTCCCTGTTGCCGAATTCCGTAAATCGGATTGGAAGATCCGATCCGTGGGCTACGGTGATATCCTTTGGGGGGATTTCTACGGAACAAACCCCAACCCCTTCCCCTTTGGTCTCAAGGTGAAGATGAATTTACCGGACATGGTCAAGACCCTGGGTCTGGATTACCGGGCGGCCGGTCTGCTCCAGAGCCAGACCATGACAGAAGCCAAGGCTTACTGCCAAAGACACGGGATCAAACTGCTAACAAATCATTCTTTCGTGCTGCCGAGCTTTTACGAATATGATGAACCCGTTCCCTATGACGACCTCTTGGTTGCCCTGGATCAAGGGGTGATCGTCATCCGTGAATACGACTTAAGCTGGGATGGGTCCGATCCCTCCGAGCTACAACTCCACATTTATCTGGTCGTCCAGAACAGAGATTATGAACTGCTCCTTCAAGTGAATCACAAGAAAGCGGACAGACCTATCCAGAATATCTGTGTCTCAGTTAAACGCTAGTTACAAGGCGGACGAGTGAGAATAAACACAGCCGGCCGGCGTGCAGGGGAGAAAACGAAAAATACTTCTTTGCCCGTCGGCTGACCACATGGCCTCAAGCCGGTCAATCAATTGCTTATTTCTCTCATCCTGCATAGGTAGAAGAATCTTTTTGCCTCTATGTTCTTGGCTGGAACTGTTTCGGGCGTTTCGTCCGGCCCTGACTTTCGTGTGTATCCTGAATCCACAAAGGGGACATTCATCCAGAAAGTTGGGCAGACCTATGGCAAAGCATACCTCTCTTGCAAATCCGCAAACCCGCTTCATTCGAATCCTTGCCCTTCTGGTGGCTTCGCTTCTGCTTGTGAGCTGCAGCCCAGCGGCACAAAACCCGGCCGGATCCGACAAGGATCCAACGGGCGGGACAGAACCTGTCACCGGGAAAACAGAAACTCCCTCTTCAATCTTTGAAGGCCAGGTAGGACAGGACTGGTATGCCTTCAAGATCCCTCTCTTTACGGACGAGGTCAGAGTCCGGGATCTGGCCTACGGAGCAGGTAAACTATGGGCGGTTGGCTCTCAAAGAGGCTACAACTTCGATACCTATCGCACCCCCTTCCTCTTCAGCAGCCCAGATGGTTTGAACTGGGAGCAAGTTGACCTCACCGCTCTTGGCATCCCTGAAGACCTGACCGGCCAGGCACAAGTCCTGGGGTCCGATAAGACCATCACTGTCATCTTCGAAAACCCCAGAGGTGAGGATGCCCTCGGCGACCGCCCACAAAGGAGGCCCTGGATTCTGCGAGGTGACGGGGAGACCTGGCGGCTGATCAGCGAAGATACCTTTGGCCCCTGGCAAGTCAATAACCGGGGAACCGGTAAGTTTTTACACTACTGGGACCTGGCGGCATTTGAAGAGAAGGATGGCCAGCTCCTGCTCATGCCCAGCATAGGGTGGTTTGAACCTTTCGCGACGGGCGACCGCAACCTGAGTCTGGGTATAGTAACGGCTGATGACCAGGCAGAACTCATTGCGGACATGGATATCTTTGCTTCCAGCTACAACCTTCAAACGGTCTCAAAGGTTCTGGTTTACAAGGATGAGTACTGGGCCTTTACCAACTCCTATATGCCTCGAGGCTACGTGGGAGGATCTCTCTTCTTCAACATTTGGCGCAGCGCTGACGGCAGAACCTGGACCAATGAAACACCTCCTTTCGAGGGTATGTTGGATTACACCGAGATAAATGATGTCGTGATCGGGCCCAAAGGTCTCTTGGCAACCGGATGGAATGCCAACCAGGACGATGAAACCGAATTTCCCGAAACACCCATACCCATCTCCTTGTTCTCAGCTGACGGAACAAGCTGGACCTCCGCGCCCATCGGCCAAAGCACGCAAACTGATTTCAAGGTTGCGGTTACCGATTCCACCTACTATGCCTACGATGGAGAAGCACACATCTGGTTCTCAGGCGATGGCCTGACCTGGGAGGAAGCTTCACCCCTTGACATAAAAAAGCTGAGCGCGGATAAGGATTGGATTGAGGATCAAGCGAGGGACCGGGCTATTTTCAAGATCCTGAGCTTTCCCGGAGGCCTGATCGCCCTGTCAGGCAACCGCCTGTCCATGGGTACCCACCTCTTGTTCAGCGGGGATTTGCCCTTTGATTACCTGAGCCATAAATGAGATGAAGCGCTCTTTACTTCCTCGAATGATAAGGCCCTGGCCCGCGGGCCAGGGCCTTGTCATGGCATACGGTTAACCATCTACCCTGGTTAAATGGAAACGGGTAGGATTTGTTCCGCTGATAATCCTTCCGTCGTAAGTGCCCGCCAGATCAACAAAGCTATAGGTAGTGGGTTTGACATGCCATTCGACACCCTTGAAGGAATACTCCATCCTGACTTCATCGTAGGCGACATCCATGGTATAGTTGCCGCTTTTGGCATTGGTCCGGCCAGGCAAGTTATAGAAATCGAACAAGGCCCGACATCGATCTCCCTCCATATAGACGGTAAGGGTCAAGCCAGTCTCCCCTTGAGTCGCATAATAGGATCCCTTATAGGTGCCCTCCAGCGCTGAGAGTGGATCGGCTTGGACATTTACTCGGGACACTTTAAAAGCGACAGGGCTGGTCCCGACCAGACTCGAACCTTCCAGGCGGCCGCTTAAGTGGGCGAAGCTATAATTGATTGGTTTATGAAGCCACTCGACTCCTGTGAAGGTGTACTGGCCACTTGCCTGATCAAAGGAGACATCCATCAAATAACTGCCGCTCCTGGCGTTACTCTTGCCCGGCAAGTTATAGAAATTAAACCTGGCCCGGCACTTATCCCCTTCCATGAAGATGGTCAGGGTCAGACCTGTTTCACCTTGCGGAGCATCGTAAGAGCCCTGGTAGGTTCCCAATAAACCTTCCCATACGTCGGACACCTCACGGACAAGTCGGATCCATTCCAGGTAATTGACTTGCTGCAGTGACACGGACAGGTCATTGATTTCGACTGACCGGTAACCATCAATCGATACCTTCAGCTGGTATTGACCCTCAGGCAGGTTCAATTCAAAACGACCGTCGCTGTCAGTGCTTACAGCCGCTATGAGGCGGCCATTCTGTAAGGCCTCAACCGTGGCTCCCGAAATCCGGATATGTTCATCCGCAGCGTCAACAAGGGTCGAAATCAGGACACCTTCCTTGGGGTCATCCAAGCCGGGCTTCTTATCCGGCTGACCCTCCTGGCTGCGGAAGGCCCGTTCAACCGCTGCCCTGGCGTTAAGCAGGTTTCGCTCACTGCCGGCCACCTTTGTGCCGGCAGTGCTTATAAGGATATTCTTTACTTGCGATCCAGTCAGGCTCGGATTGATGGACCAGACCATGGCAGCCGCGCCCGTTACGTGCGGTGCCGCCATGGAGGTACCCTGGTGGGATTCATAGTCGTTCCCGGGCATGCAACTGTAGATGGATTCTCCCGGGGCCATGATGTCCAGGCGGTCACCGGCATTGCTGAATTCTGACTTTTGAAAGGAATAATCTTCTGTCCCCTTATAGACAATCTTGGCGGACCCGACCACAATGATCCGGTCCCTGACAGGGGCATGGCGGATAGCGTTGTAGAATAAATTGTAACGGGCTGTACAAGCCTGGCTTTTGCCAAAATTATCATCCCTCATCCACCCAAAGGGGTACTTGTCATGATCAGACATCCTGCTGTAGGGGATATTGGAGTTGTTGCCGGCGGCCGTAACGATAACAAAGTCATACCCCTTGTCCAGGAGCCGGTTCAAAAAATCACCAAGAATATCTGCATTGCTTTGAATGTAGTTGATGGCCGAAAGGTCACCTCTGTCCGCCGCAAAACCCGCCACTCTGTTGGAGTTCAAGCTGATATTGATGACTTTGACCTGCCGGGCAATCAACTCCGCCAGGGCACATTTATGGCCTGCGCTGGACAAAACACTTAAATTTGAGGCGACGTTTTCATCATAGACTTCCAGACCTTTGGTCGAGACTCCGTAGAGATTCCCCTCACCGAAGGGATAGATCCCATCAATACCCAGAGCATTCTTGAATCTGGCAGCAAAAATCCCTGCCACGTGGGTGCCATGAAAGAGCGTTTGGTTGTCCCTTGCTGAAGCCGGCGGATTAAAGAAAGTCTGGGTGAAATCCAAATCTTCATGGCCCAGGTAAAGCATATCTTCTTCCTTGTAGCCCGTTTGATCATTGTTGACGCTTCCGGCGGAGTCAAAAGCATTATCAATAAGACCCACACGAATTGGTGTCATCTTGCCCTGCAACATCCATGCGTCCCTGGCCAGAATAGCATCCACACCCCAGCTTGTACCCTCGGGGTAGGGATTAGAGGCATCCGGCTTCAGCCACTCAAGCTCCTCCGAAGACAGATCTTCCACTTCCATTTCTATGGACTGATTCAAGCTTGCGTGGATAAGAAGTGGGTTGTCCATGAGTTCATTAATCAGACGGTCCAGCTCCTGCTTGGAAAGAGTCCCTGACAGCCGCCATTGATAATCGTTGCTTATCTCGATATAACCCACGATCCGTGCCTGATACTGATCTGCCAGATCTTGGACCTTCTTGTAAGTGACCCCCTCTTTTGCCACAACCAGAAGTTCATTATTGCTGTATAGAACCCCCGCCTCCTGATCGAATACGAGATTCTCCGGATCGGTTTTCTCAAAATAGATTTGCCCGATCGGATCCTCTACCGTCCGTTTGGGCATGAGACATCCGGTCACCAGGATGGCTCCCGTCAGGATCAGAGCACCCAGCAAAACGAATCGACTGAAGAAGGTAGCTTTTCTCATGGCTTGTTCCTTGCCTTTCCCACTGTATAAGCTATCGCTGTGATCACTTGAGCCAAAACTGCCGAAATTGGCGGACGAATCCTAATGTCAGAGCTTAGGGCTATATGAGACTCCAACAAGTATGCCATAGTTTGTGGAAAGGAGACTTGATCGGCAGACTTGAGCTGAAGATAGGCTGGGGACATCCAGACAGGTTAAGTATTGAGGCAGATCTGGTAAGTTCAGATAACTTGAATGCTTCCCTCCACTTGATCGATTTCAGGTTATCCTCAGTGATATCTACTTGGCGTGATTTAGCGAGCGACATGTTCCACTCATTGGAAAAGCAGATTCTCTTGGTTTTCTGTGTTCGAAATCCCAATGCTCGTGGCCGTTATTGCAGCGTATGTTAACTGCATTGGCCTGCCCCTTATCCAATCTTGATAGATGAAGCTTCTATCTGTAGTGTTTTTCCATCAGCAAGGACATTAAGGGAACTCTCAGGACCTCCCATCAAAAAAGTATCTAAGGGAGACCTCAAGAAAGATTGACGCGCTTGGCATAAAATGCTCGAGAGCAGAGAACCTAAAATCAAATTAAGTTATTCCGTCAGATGGTATGCAACACATGTGTAGGGAGATAACAGGCCAATTAATCTTAGAAAACTATGGTGATCCAAAAAAGACTACTCAACAGCCTGATAGTATTTTTCAACAGTTTCCTTGACTTTATCCTTTACCAAATCCTCAGCCCGAAGAGCTATTTTCCCTTCGCTCAATTTTCTGTACTGATTTGGCAGAAACTGGGCAATGAGCGGGAGCGGGATGGCTGATTCGTTGATTGCCGAGAATAGTTTTTCTATTTCGTTCACTAGAACGTCGTGATTCGCATAGTAACGCCATCTGTCTGAAAAGCTATATTTGCGCTTTAAAGCAATTGCTTCATTGGTTCCCGAATAGTATTTACCCCAGTACTGAGGATTGCTCAACATAACCCTGTCCAAAAGATCAATGAAGTCCACTTCTTTATTTAATTCTCCTGCAATATGCTGCAGGGCAAATAACGCTTCTCGAAGTGAAAAAGTAAGTTCGGGGCCAACTTTCAAAACAGCAAAGCCATCTTCTGCCATCTTTTTCAGTGAGCTGCCTGTCTGATAATCTGTTGAATGCCCTTCAAACACCAGATGATCATACTCTTTCAACTTCATAGACAAGGGTTGGGCTGATTGGCTGCAATACCTGTGGACCGAGTTATCGCCGAATTCAACACCAGGTTGGACGACAACCGCGAGAACCCGTCGGAAGGCGTCTTCCAGACCTTGCTGAAAAAAGACAGCCTTATATTCTGCATAGGTCTCTTCGAAATCTTCAGGGCTTGTCACCTTCAAGCCCTCTTCGCCTACCTGGCTGCCTCCGGGAACTGGCACCTCGCTTCCTACAACGTAAATGAGTTCACTGGGCTTGCCGAATGACGTTGCATAGGTCTGTTCAGCAACCTTGCACAGACGGGCCCCTCGCTCAGCAATCGTTCTATTGCTCAGCGGCCTGTCTATGGGGTCACTCCCCAGCCGCATACTGGTGTCGATATGTATTTTTTCGAAACCAGCCGCAACAAAATCGGCAATCAGCCGATCTGATTCATGCATCGCATCAGCTTCATTCTGTTCTTGAAAAACAACCGGTCCCAGGTGATCTCCACCAAGAATGATCCTCTCTTGATCAACACCCAGCTGAGTGGCCAGTTCCAGGATCCACTCTTTGAAGTCAAGCGGTCTCATCCCTGTATAGCCGCCGTACTGATTGACTTGATTGGCCGTACACTCAATGAGCGCAAAGTGATCATGGTCACGTATATACTCCAGGATAGCTTTGATTACATACTCATTCGAGCTGCAGAAAGATGGAATACCTGCACCTTTTAAGCTGACTGTATTTCTTATGTATTCGGTTCCCCTGCTCATTGATCCATCAATTCTTTCAGACTTTCTCTGTTGATATGTCCTTCCATGGGACCGAGTTCCATAACATTGAGTGCACCTGCAGCCGAAGCCATTGCACCACACACGGCCAAAGATTTGTTCTCAATAATTCCGCACAATAAGGCGGCGTCAAAACAGTCTCCGGCGCCTGTGGGATCAACTTGTTTCACCTCATAAACAGGGCAGTCCAATTTTCCATGCCTTGTATAGAGGGTACTTCCCTTACTTCCCTTCTTGAGCGCAATCAAATCCATCTTTTCATTTTCATGGAATATTTTTTCAATGCCAGCCTCTATAGAAGTTTCACCTGTAATCATCCTTAGTTCTTCAAGGCCAGGCATCAAGACTGAAGTCTTTCGAAGAATATCTCCAAGAACCTGATCAATCGCCCCATCCTTCAGGAGTTCCGGGCGCACGTTGGGATCAAATGAAATTTTCGCACCATTTCTCTGAAATTCGAAAGCCGTTTCCGTGATACTGTCCCTGAATTTTTCGTTAATCATCAAGGAGCATCCCATGATATGAAAAAACTTAGGCTTGTCAATTTCCTCCATCTTTATATCTTTGTGAAGAACCGCCGCTGTCTTGTCCAGGTGGAATAGGAATTTCCTGGAGCCGTCTGGAAAATAGGTTACGAAAGCAACCGCTGTTGAAGAATTTGCGTCTTCACAAACGAATTTCGTGTTGACTCCGTCTTTTACAAGTCGATCCATCAATACTTTGCCGAAATCATCTCTTCCCACTCCGCCAATAATCCCTGCGGTGTGACCCAGGCGGGCAACCGTATCAATGAAGATGGCAGGCGCTCCGCTTGGGAAAGGTCCAATGAAGTCATCGATTTCGAATAGTTCGGACCCTACTCTTGCCCTCATTACCTCAACGAGCATTTCCCCCATAGTCCAAACTTCACACATGGTTCAGTCACCTCACCCAAGGAACGATTTTCTCAAGAAGATCAAGGATTCTTCGATGTTATCATCCATGGTCACTGCATCCGCACCTTCACTCAGGTCACGCCACACTTTGATGTCTCTTCCAACCTGACCACCCATGGTCACGAAGGGTTCCATGACAATCCCTTTGTTGTAGTTGATGTCTCTCAATGCTTTCCCGATAGCCGCCCAAGGCAAGGAACCCTGACCTGGCAGTTTTCTGTTACCTTCACCTACGTGAACGTGTCCCAACAAATTCCCCGCCAAGCGGATGGCATCTGGTATGTTGTCTTCTTCAATATTCATATGGAAGGTATCAAGCAATATTTTCACGCTCTGGCAGTCCACATCCTTGCAGTACCTTATGGCCTCTTCACAGGTATTTAAAACATTGGTTTCGAAGCGATTCACGACCTCCAGGCAGTAGTCAATGCCTAAGTCCTGTGCGACTTTCCCCAGCACCTTCACGCTCTCAACACCACGCTCCCATAGCCCGTCCTTGTCAAGATCATCAAATTGACTGGGCCAGTATGTGTAAAGAACACCAACCAAAGAGCGTGAATCAAGCTTATCCATTGCAACCATGATGTCAGTTAAAAATTGGATTCCTGCCTTCCTCACTTCCGGATCACGAGATGCAACATCCTTATCTTTCGGCGGTCCGATGTTAGAGGTAATCGAAATATCAAGACTACTTGCCATATCTCGCAACTCCCTGATCTCCGTATCCGTCATAAGAAGCAAATCTCCCGCCGATATCTCCAGGATATCGAAACCGATATCTTTGACTTTCCTAGCGTACTCGAGATAATCTCCATGCCATTCACGGGTCCAATAAGCGTACAATGTTCCGAATTTCACTTTAAGCTCCTCTTTCGTATCTTCAATTTATTATTGTTCTGTTTCTTTCTTCTGCAAGAGAACTGCCAAGACAATAATGGTGCCTTTCATGGCACTTACCAGGAAGGGCGGCACTCCAACGAGAGTCATCATGTTATTGATCAACCCAATGGTCAAAACGCCAAAGAAAGTGCCCACAATCAGCCCTTTCCCACCACTCATGCTGGCCCCACCAATAACAGCAGCCGCGATCGCATCCATTTCATAGTAATTAGCCGATGAAGTGGGATTGATACTGCCCATTCGGGAAGTTTCAACAATCGCAGCCAAGGCCACCAAAAATCCCATTAACGCGTAGGTAAACAGCTTAACGCGGTTGACATTAATACCAGAAAGCTTCGTCGCTTTCTCGTTACTTCCGGTAGCGTATACGAAACGACCAAAACGCGTATGTTTACTGACAACATGCATGATCACTGTGAGTGCGACAAAATAAAGAATCGGAAGTGGAATTACTCCGAATAACTTGTAATTTGCTATACCGATGTAATCCGTGTTTCGCGTGGTAAATCCACCGCCTCTCATAAAATGCTGGGAAACGGATCTGAATACGTTCATTGTCCCCAAGGTCACAATAAAGGGCGGTATTCTACCCTGGGTAATGAGCAAGCCATTGACGAAGCCCAGAGAAATACCCATTGTAAGACCGCCAAGAAGGGCCAAAGCGATACAAACTAAGGGTGGCACGAGCCCGCTTAAAGATTCGAGGATCAATATAATGATCGTGCCCGTGGCTACCAGTTGGGAGCCAACTGATAAATCAATCCCGCCGGAGGCGATGATGAATGTCATACCCAGCGCAATAATGCCAATGATTGAATTATTTCGCAAAATATTGATGATGTTGTTGAGCGTTAAAAAATGTTTGCCCTTGACCACAATTGATAGCGTAAAGATGAAGAAGAAAATGACACCCACACTATAGTTGGCCCAAATATTGTTCCACGATTCGCGATAGTTCAGATCTTTAAGTTTTTTCATATGACACTCACTATGCAATATTTCTGGTTGCACATTCTCCTGCACCGGTCGCCAACAACATAATACTTTCTTCAGAAGCATTTTCATGTGTCAGTTCCCCGGCAATTGAACCATGGTACATAACATGGATTCTGTCGCAGAGGCGGATCACTTCATTTGCTTCGTTGGATAAAACAATAATACTGACGCCCCTCATAGATAATTCGAAGATGATTGAGTAAATATCTTGCTTGGCACCTACATCAACCCCTTGGGTCGGATTATCCAATATCAGTATGGCAGGATCCGCTTCCAACCAACGTCCGAGAATAACCTTCTGCTGGTTGCCTCCAGAAAGGCATGTTATAAGTTCTTTGCCGTTTTTCATTTTAATGCGGAGGTTATTTTTGTGCAGATCGCAAGCTTGTTTTTCTCTTTTATGATTAAGCAGCAATTTATGTTTGAAGTTGGTCAAGGCTGTTATCGTTAAGTTCTGAGTAATACTCAAATCTTTTATGATGCCGTTTTCTTTTCTGTTCCTGGGCACATAGCCAATCCCTGAGGCCAGTGCATCTTTTGTGCTCCTGATATTCAGCGCCTTGCCATTCAGCCTGATCGTGCCGGTCGCCCCCTTCAGTGCGCCAAAGATGGATTGGAAGAGTTCGCTTCTTCCATCGCCAAGCAGGCCGGTAAAACCAAGGATTTCTCCTCGTCTGACCGAAAAGTCAATGTTGGAAAAATGTTTCCTCAAGGAATAATCCTCTACTTCAAGGATTATCTCGCCGATCTCCTTGTCGTCCGAACGGAAAGCCTCCTGCCTTTTGACATTAACCATCAGGCGGGCCATTTCCGCTTCAGTCAGTTTATCTTCTTCAAAATTGCCACTGGCCACCAGTACTCCATCTTTAAGGATCGAGTAGGTATCACAAATCGTGAGAACTTCCTGCAGTTTATGCGAGATGAAAATAATACTGACACCTTGGTCTTTGAGCGTCCTCATAACTTTAAACAAATTCTCGATTTCGACATTCGAGAGCGCCGTTGTTGGCTCGTCCATAATAATTATTCTTGCGTTCGATCGAATTGCCTTTGCAATTTCAACAATCTGTTTATAGGAGGCGTCGAGAGAACGCACCATGGTCTTGGGCTCCAAATCAACTTGCAGACGCTTCAGAACTTCCCGTGATTGCCTGCACATCTCATTTATGTTAAGCAGGCCCGATTTCTTTCTGATTTCACTGCCTAAAAATAAGTTTTCGGAGACCGTCAGATCATTGACCAGAGTAAGCTCTTGGTGAATGAAAGCTATTCCCAGATCTTTCGCGGCTGACGGATTACAAATAAGGACTTCCTCTCCAGCGATAAAGAGTGACCCGCTGTCCGCATTTAAAACACCCCCGAGAATATTCATCAAGGTCGATTTCCCGGCCCCGTTTTCTCCGATCAACGCACGAATTTCGCCTTTTTGCAGACTCAGGTTTACATCACTCAACACACAGTTTTCACTGAAGGATTTATAGATATTTGTCATCTCCAAGACGAACTCTGCCATAGAATCATCCTCATGTCTGCTCTCGCTGCTTGTCAACGCAAGACTTGTTTCAGGGCTGCGCACAGGGTGCGCAGCCCGAAACGATTCAAACTGTTTTGCAACAAAGCACCCTAGTACGGTGAATTCGTATCCAGGTAGTCGCCCACATTATCTCTGTCAACAATAACAGAAGGAATAATGGTCGTCTTTGCGATCTCTTTACCGTCAAGAAGATCCTTTGCCATCTTGACACATTCTGAAATCATCGACGGATGGTAGAGAGCGCTTGCAAACCAAATGTCCTTCTGTCCGGACAGGAGGTTGAAGTACTCCTGCATGCCACCGCCGCCTGTTACGACTTTGACGTCCGTGCGGTTTGCCTCTTCGATTGCCTTTTGGATTCCAATGGACAACTCATCATCAACTGAGAACACAGCATCGATCCGCTCATTAGCGGTCAAAGCATCAGCCATAACGGTCAGCCCGTCTTCCTGCGCTGCGGTATTAGCGGCATATTCGTTAATGATCTCGATTCCAGGAGCATGCTCAGCGACATAGGCCTTGAATGCGTTAACTCTTTCGGTGTTGATATCACCCCATGAGGGAACACCCAGAATAATGACCTTGCCTTCGCCACCCAGCTTCGCCTCAATGTATTTGCCGCCTTCAGTACCCATGCCCGGGTTATCACCAGCCAGGTAAGCTGTCGAGTCGACATTGACAATGCGGTCAAAGTTAATGAGCGGAACGCCGGCATCCAACACGCTCTGCGCAGCAACTGTTACCTCGTTATTATGAGGGAACAATACGATAACATCGCAGCCCATCTCCACAAGCTCTGTCAGTTGGTTGGCTTGTTCAACCGGGTTGGCGCTGACAACCAACTTGTAGTTGACTCCCAGTTCTTTTGCGGTTTTCTCAGAAAAGTATGCGGTTGCAGCAACCCAGCCGTGAGTTGCACCAGGCACGCTGATTCCAATTAAACCTTCCGACGGTTTCGGCTCTCCACCCTCATTTCCAGATTCAGAGGCCGGGGGTTTGTTGCTGTCTGTCGGGTCCGTGGTCGCGTTATTGCAGGCCGCCAGGGCGAACAGCATCAGTACAGCAAGTAACACCACTAATAGTTTCTTCATTTTTCTTCCTCCCTTTATTTTCATCTGCCGTATTTCGGCAGACAAGGACAAAATAGATTGGTTGCAATTCTCAGTTAGTTTCAACGAAGCGGCTATCAATATCAAAGGCCTTAGGCTTGGAAGCTGATTCAAAAATCACTACCTGCCTTAGATTTGCAATGGCTTTGTCCAGACCCTCATTAATCGACATGTAAGAGTCCTCATGTTCAATACTGACCACACCGTCGTAGCCGTTGGCCCTCAAAGCACTGAATATGTTTGCCCATTCCTTGAGATCATGACCAAAACCGACTGTGCGGAACTGCCATCCACGGCCATAGGCCACACCAAAGCTTTGCATATCGGTCACACCGTAGTAGGACACAAAGTTGGGGTCAATCATTGCGTCTTTGGCATGAAAGAAGTAGAGACAATCCTCTTCCGTAAGGTAGCGGATGGCTTGGACCGGGTCTATTCCCTGCCACCACAAATGGCTGGGATCCAAGTTCGCGCCCAGAGACTTACACCCTGTTTCTTTTCTCAATTTGATCGCAGTGTAAGGTGTGTGCACAGAATAACCTCCATGCATCTCCAGGGCAATCTTGACTCCCTTGTCTTCGGCATACCGCCCCACCTTGGTCCAGTAGGGTACCAGCTTTTCTTCCCACTGCCACTCGAAGATCGTTTGAAAATCTTCGGGGAAGGGTGAGACCGGCCAATTGGGATATTTCGATTCTTCACAATCTCCGGGGCAGCCCGAAAAAGTGACAATTCGGCCGACCCCCAGCTCACTTGCCAAGTCGATGGCATCGATAATATCCTGGTGATAGATCTGAGCCAAGTCTTTCTGAGGGTGGACAGGATTGCCATGGCAGCTCAAGCTACTGATCGTCATCCCTCTGCTTTCAAACAACTCCTTAAAGCGTTTGATCTCTTCAGGATTCTCGAGGAGTTTGGCCGGATTACAGTGTTCTTTGCCGATAAAGCCTCCGGCGCCAACTTCCGCGTGAGTAATGCCTTTTTGAGCAAGGATATCAAGTACTTCTGCGAGTGGATAGTCTTTGAGCAATACGGTGAAAACAGAAAGTTCCATTCTATCGATCCTTTCCCTTTACATCTGAATTAGGTGTGCGCTACCTTCAAGCGGCCTTTTTCTTTGCGCGTCCTGATCAGTTCGGCTGCATATCGCTTATCGTATGTGCAGCAACCTACTTTGCTTTGCTGGATCAGAAGCTCCAGGCAGTTGTCGCAGACCGTACAATAGTTAATCTCATCTTCTTTGCCTTCACGCAATTTTCTGGGCAAGAATTGGTCTGCAAGAGATTGGCGGCCCAGACCGATCATATCCATCAGGCCACGATCAATGCATTGGGCACCATAAGCCATCAGGGAACTGTCATTTGGTTCCACTCCGCATAGATTATTATTTCCGTTTCGGAAAAGACTGAAATTGGAACCGATGAGCACTGTATCTTCTTTCAGGTTCTTCTTGAACTCTTTGGCGAAAAACTGATGCAGGTAAGCAAAATAAGGGACGTGCTTGTCAACCTGAGTCAGGCTGATCGTAATGGAGGGACTTCCGGCACTTTGAATGAAGTACTGGGCGCCTCGCTCCTCCAAACCTTTCAGGAGCATAATCGGCTCCGTCAGATCAATGATTGGAGAATCCGGACCATCCGTTCCAAAACCACCCGGGAAACCTTCCCAAGCAGAGATTTTTGAACCGATCAAGAAGTTCTTATCGTTAACCTCTTTCTGCATACGCTCATAAAGTTCATATGCGAAACGTGACCGATTTTCCCAAGGACCTCCGTATTTCCACTTACGGTCGTTGTAGGGCCTCAAAATCTGGCCTCCCAGGTAGCCGTGGCAAAGCTTCATGTCGATGCCGTCAGCCCCTGCGCTATGCGCAATTTTGGCCGCGGTGACATAGCTATCCATAATCCTTTCGATATCTTCTTCCGTAAGGATCTCCCCGCCATAACCATGGAGAGGTTTTACCGTCACGCGCCTTGAGAATGCCGGATTGGAAAGTTCTCCCGAATGGGTCAGCTGAAAGATAAAAAGTGTATTTGGATTGGCTTCTTTAACTTCCTTGACAAGCCTGGCCAAAGCTTTCTCGTTTTCAGGCATGATCATCAGCTGATTGTCTCTGGAACGGCTTTCACGCGTCACCGAGATGGCTTCCAGCGAGATCATTCCCGCCTCACCTTTGGCCAGGTTTCTGTAACGCTCAATGGTCAACTCGGATGGATCCCCGTTGCCTTCTTCATCGTTGCACTCCATAGCCTGTATGAAGAATCTGTTTGGAATCGTTTTGGTACCGATCTTAATCGGACTTAGAAGGGTTTCTTTGTAGCTCATCTTCCCTACTCACTTTCATTGATTTATATAGATACGTTCGCTGATCGTCGGATCAACAAACACCTTGATAAGCTCCTTGTTTTTCCTTAGTTCGTGGAGTGCATCTTCCAAGTCTTCCAGAGGGACGACCATGGAGAACAAGGGTTTAGGATCAACGCGCTGATACTTGAGCAGATTGATCACATCGCCCCAATCGTTCCCAATACCGGCACAGGACCCGGATACCTTTTTCTCACCAATCACAAACTCATAGGGTTCAAGTGCAGCCGTCTCTCCCTTTGGACAGACACCGAATGCCTGAACCTTTCCGCCCCTGCGTACCATTTCAAAGGCCTGTTCATAAGTTTTAGTTGAGCCGACAGCCTCCAGCACATAGTCTGCGCCGACACCATTGGTAATTTCCATTACAGCCGCGACGGGGTCACTAACTTCGTTGATATCGATCGTAATGTCTGCGCCCATCTTTCTGGCCATTGCCAGTCGGGCCGGGCTGGAACCTATAACGATAACCGGGGCCGCGCCTCTCAGTTTGGCCAGGGCACCGTGCAAGATACCCAGTCCGCAACCAATCACGACAACACTTGAAGAGATGGTGCAATCCATCTTTTTGGACGCTTGCAACACGGCAGTTAAAGGCTCGATAAAAGCAGCTGAATAATCATCTACTTCATCCGGAATTTTGTAGCAATTTTGCCAAGGGGCTTTCACATACTCAGCAAAGGCTCCATCGGTGTGAATTCCCAGCTGAGTAAAAGTCTGACAAAGCAGTCCTTCCCCCCGGCGGCAAAAGTAGCAGGTTCCGCAAGGCATACAGATATCAACCGAAACCCTGTCCCCAACGTCTATTCCGCATACGTCGCTGCCTACCTGATCCACGATTCCCCAGAATTCATGGCCGGAAATCATTGGAAGAAATTCGGAGGCGTAGTCACCCTTGTAAATTTTCCAATCCGTACCGCAAATCCCACACATCTTAACCTTGATCAGAACCTCATCGGGACCAATGGTCGGAATCGGCACTTCTTTCAATACCATCTTGCCAGGTTCTTCAATTACCTGTGCTCTCATCATCTTTGGCATACACCCTCCTAATCAATCGCTTATAGCGTGCACGTGCTCGTAATAAAAAAAATTAAGCCAAATTGCAACGACTTCTGATATCAATCCTCGTCCTTATGAACTCATTTTCAGGGTTCTTACCTGCGATCAGGAATTCGAATAATACCTTGATAGGCTGATACCCCTGAAAATAAGGATCTTGTCCTATGGTGAAATCAATCACGCCTTCCTTGACCAACGAAAGGGTACTGTCAACCAAATCGTGGCACACCACTCGAATTTTTCTTTCTTTCTGAAGCTGTTTTAAAGCTTCTCCCACACCGGACACACCACCACCCGTTACGTAGATACCCTTGATGCTGGGGTGCCTCGTGCACATGTCCAAGGTGTATTCGAAAGCCAAACTCTCTTCGTCTCGATTTTCAAGTATGTTGATGATGTTGAGTCCGGTTTTAAATTCTTCAAGTCCTTGCTTAAAACCAGCAATTCGCTCCTTGTGGCAACTTAAGGATAAGAGGCTTGTAATAATGAGGACATCCCCTTCATCAGGCAAAATTTTCGTCATGAGATCGCAGGCAGCAATTCCCCCCTGGTAATGATTTTGCCCGATAAAGCACTTACGTTTCGAGTTCTCAATATCGGAATTGTAAGTAACAACCGGTATTCCTGAGTGGACAATAGCGTTGACTTTATTGTTTATTTCCTCACTGTCAATTGAGAACAAAGCGATCCCATCCACTTTGGCTTCCAAAAATCCATCCAGAACTTCAATTTGTTCGTCTACTTCAAGAGTGTTAAGAATGCGGACATCCACGTTGAATCCATAATCAAGGATTTCTTCACGGGCATCTTCGATTCCTGCTTTAATGTCCTTTACAAAGGGATTATAATCCGGAGCCACTATGATTCCAATGGTTTTGGGGAGGTGGTTGCTGGCCAGTGCTTTTCCGATAATATTGGGTTTGTATTTCAAATCTTTTGCGACTTTTTTGACTTTTTCTCGAACCGTATCGCTTACACCTGGCCTGTTGTTTAAAACCTTATCAACAGTCCCTCGTGATACATTGGCGACATCTGCAATTACTTGCATCGTAACTTTCGTCATTTGGTTCAAAGCCACCCGATTCATACCTTTGTGCAAAATGCACGAGCAATGACAAAACTTCTGGAACAAATATTACGTTCACGTGCTCGTAATTATATCTTACAAATTTCGGCAAGTCAATTGCACAAATACAGCCGTTGACAAGAATCAAAACGCACTTTCTCAAAGAAGTTAGGCACCCTTTATGATGCGGCGGCCTGTCACTTTGCCATTATCCCTTATATTTGCATGGTAATGCCTTGAATTGCACTCCGACAGCCGGATTGATATAATGTGAACCGTGCGAATAATTAAATGTATTGGAGGCTATATTATGCAACGTCCATCCACTATGTTATCAATGAATCTAATCAGCACCCAGCTTGGAATCGAAAAAGCTATCCAGGCTTATCATGAGGCAGGCTACGATGGCATCGGGCTTTGGTACGATCAGGTAGCGGCGTATGGAGTCGATCGGACCTTGGAGTTGCTGAAAAAATTTCCCATTAAAGTGACCCATCTCATTTACGCCGGTCCTTTCAATCAGACAAGTGAAAGAGAATATCGATTGGCACGTGAAGATGACAAGGAAAAGCTCAGAGTCGCGGGCAAACTGAAGGCCGATAGCGTACTGGCGATGACCGGCCCCTTAAACGGTCTTGGACAAGCCGAAGCCTTCCGGCAGTTGAATCGGAGTCTTCGCGATCTCGCCGACACAGCTCAGGAGAACGGTGTAAGAATCGGCTTGGAGCCTCTCAATTACATCTTGCACCAAGATTCTTTTATCTTCACGCTCAAGGATGCGATGGATATTATTGAAGATATCAACCATCCGGCCCTTGGCGTTTTCCTGGATGTCTACCATATCTTTGCAGAGCCGGGCCTCCTGGAGACAATTAAGCGAACCCGGGGGTGGATCGTTGGATGTCACATCAGCGACTTTCGCCAAACCAACCGGGATGTGCACGATCGCGTCTTGATGGGCGACGGGGTAATCCCGGTGCGGGTGCTCCTTGACGCTTTCAGAGAACAAGGTTGGGACAAGTGGTACGATATCGAGATTTTCTCCGAGGAATTATGGGCCATGGAACCGCGTGATTTCTTACAACTTGCTAAGGAGAAATACAATAACCTTTGGGTTTAGCAGGCGCTTAACCACTTAAACCATCCGTCATAATAAAAACCACAGATAAGGGCTGTCTCAAGGCACAATTGAGCCGAAGGGTCAGCCCTTATCTTATGCAACGAATTCAAGAAATCCAGCCTTTTGCCCAAAGATTGGTGGGAAGGCAATGTAAATAATCCAGCAGGGCGTATGCTTCCAACCTTAACAGCAGCTCACATGATACTAAGCTTCTAACTGACAAGAAGGGCTTTGAAGCCAAATTAAACCACAAGGAGCTGTGCTATAATCGACGCAGGTTTGGGCACGGAAGACAAACTTTCCGTGCCAATCATCGGTTTGCAGGACTGTTTTCGTGAGTTGATCAGAAGAGTGGGAGGCAGAAATGAAACTGGGCTTGGTGAGTGCGATTATCCCCAACTTTAGTTATGAAGAAGTGATCGATCTGGCCGCGGATCTGGAGCTCAAATATGTTGAGATGATGTCATGGCCCCATGGCCGGGCATTGCGCAGGTACGCAGGGGTCACCCATATTGACGCCGATAGCCTGACGGAAGAGCTTGCGAAGCGCTATGTCGAGTACGCTGCCGAACGGGGAATCCGAGTATCTGCCTTGGGCTATTATCCTAACCCTCTGGACAAGGATCTTGAAGCAAGGGAAAAGTATATTGAGCATATCTATAAACTGATCAATGCCTCTCGAATGATGGATGTCAATTGTATTTCCACCTTTATAGGCCGCAATACCAACTTAAATCCTGAACAGAATATTGAGGAAATGCTGTCCGTTTGGAAGCCGATTGTTCAGTATGCCTACGATCAGGGCGTTAAGGTCCTGATTGAGAATTGTCCCATGTACTACACACACGATGAATGGCCAAATGGTGCAAACCTTGCCTGCAATCCTTATATTTGGGACATTATGTTCAGCGAGATGCCTCAGCCAAATTTCGGTTTGAATTATGATCCCTCCCATATGTACCTCCAGCGAGCCGATTACATTCGCCCTCTCATTGACTATAAGGACAGAATCTTTCACATCCACCTCAAGGACATCAAATTTTCCGAGGAAGGCCTCTATCGGTATGGTATGTTCTGGTATCCCAGTAAATTTCACGCACCCAAAATCCCCAGTTTGGGCGGGATAGACTGGCGTGCTTTTATTTCAGCACTCTATGATTTGCGCTATGACATTCCGGTATGTCTTGAAATTGAGGACAAGGCCTTTGAGGATAGTCTTGAGGATATCTTATCTTCGATCAAAATCAGTGTCAGATACATAAGAAATTTCATGGAATAAGGGATTGGGCAGGGAATCTCAGATTGATCTTGTGATGGATAGCGGAGGTCGCAGGCTATGAAGAAAATTCGAAGTGCAGTAATTGGTATCGGTTTTATCGGAGCCGCCCATGTTGAGGCGATCCGAAGACTCGGCAATGTTGAGGTTGTCGCTCTCTGTGATGAAGATGATCGTACTGATGCTGGCAAGAAACTTTCCGTTGACAAGACCTATCGTGATTACCGTCGTATGATCGATGAATGCGATCTGGACTTCGTACACATTTGCACCCCTAACAATACCCACATGGAGATGGCCTGTTATGCCATGGAAAAAGGGGTTCATGTTATCTGTGAAAAACCTCTGGCGCATAACGTGCGAGAAGCGGAGATTATGACTGCTATGGCGGAAGAAAGCGGGTTGATTAATGCCGTTAACTTCCACAGCCGCTACTATCCCTTAATCCGTGAAATGAAAGATAAAATCTGCAAAGGTGATCTGGGAAAAATTATTACTATTCATGGCTCTTATTTACAGGATTGGCTTCTCTACGACACAGATTACAGCTGGCGCCTGGAGTCTGAAAAGAGCGGTTCATCTCGAGCGGTCGCAGATATTGGCTCCCATTGGATGGATTCCGTTGAATACATTACCGGCCTGAAAATACAGAAGATTTTCGCTGATTTCTCAACCGTTTATCCTGTAAGAAAAATGCCACTTGGCCGCCTGGACACCTTTTCTTCCAACAAGCCCGGTCAGGCAGTCGATTACAAGGAAATTGACATCAACACGGAAGATCTGGCCCTTATGATCTTTGAATTCAGCAATGGGGCCAAAGGATCTTTGATGGTTTCGCAAATGTTTGCTGGCAAAAAAAATCAAATGACGATCGCTGTTGCAGGAACAGAGAGTGCTTTATCTTTCGACACGGAGAGGCTGCAAGAACTCTGGTCTGGCTTTCGGAACCAGCCCAATAGCCTCCTGATCAAAGATCCCGCCCTCCTGGGTAATCTATCACGCACCATAACAGCTTTCCCCGGAGGCCATGTGGAAGGATTCCCAGACGCCTTTAAGGCCGCTTTCCAGGAGATTTACCGAAGTTTCCAAGATAGGGATTCAGCGATTGAGTATGCAACTTTCAAGGATGGCCTAAGAGAAATGAGATTATGCGAGGCCATTGTCGAGGCCGCCCAGAGAAGAGAATGGGTATCGGTTGACAACTGATCCTTCAGGTTTCTTTATCCTTATAACTTAACTGCCCGCAGTTACCAGTGTGCTTGGCGCATGTTACTTTGCATATCAAGATTCACATAGTGGACTAGCCGTCTTCTGTTACTTCATTGGCTGAGGATCCTGGCGTACTTCATGCGATCTCCCGCTAGACTCTTACGATTTCTTTCTAGCTATTGGCGAGGCCAGAGGAGGCGGTGGTGGCTGCTCCGGATTTTACATACACAACCTATTTCTTACCTCTTGCTGGCACGATAGCAGAGACTGAATAAGCCCGAGCAATCACGCTTCAGTGGAGGAAGAGTACTTCCTGTATTAGAATTACAATAGTAGTTGGAGATAGCAATAACTGGAGCATCACCGTAATCGCTGGTACCTTAATAAAGTTTCGTGTTGCGCTTTTGTCAGATCTACTGATTTCTCGATTCTCGGACAAGATGACCAGCCGTATGGACAAGGTCTATGGAATCCCATTTCTGCGAACGATCATAACAAATTATGAATTAATAAGCATTCTTGGAGTGACCAGGCTCAGATAATCTACGCATGAGTATTTCACATGCTATAAAACCACTGAATGCTTGTGGTCAAAAGTCTTCAGGATTTAGTTTCTTCTTGGTTTCATAAAAGAAAGTTCAAATATTCAACGTTAAATTTCTCATTTATTGTGTATATTAACCTGTATTAGGTCTATAAGAGGTTGTCTATTGACCACTCCAATTTGCATTGAATCGTAAAGAGGTAACGTGATGGAGAAGATGCTTGATTTGAGATCAGATACCGTGACCCAACCGACGCAGGCCATGCGTGATGCTATTTATACAGCAGTCGTCGGCGATGATATTTTGGGCGACGATCCGACAGTTAAGGAACTGGAGGCCATGTCAGCCGGATTACTGGGTAAGGAAGCCGGCCTTTTTGTCAGCTCCGGAACTATGGCCAACCAGATTGCGGTCATGGTGCTGGCTAAACGTGGGGAAGAAGTAATCATTGGCTCCAATTCCCACATCTTCAACCTGGAGGTAGGCGGTCTGGCAGCTCTGTCACAGGTGCAGACCAAACCCTTTGAGGTGCCTGACGGTGTTTACGATCTGGACGAAATGGCCTTCTGTATTCGCAGCGAAGGGGTCCAGAGTCCCCGAACAGGTTTGATTTGCCTGGAAGATACCAACAATCTGAATGGCGGACTGGTAGTTCCTTTGGAAAATATTGACGGCGTCTGTGCCCTGGCAAAGGAGCACGATGTTTACGTGTATATGGACGGAGCCAGAATCTTCAACGCCGAGGTTGCTTCAGGCGTTCCTGCCTCACGAATCGTCAAGAATGTGGATGCAGCGATGTTCGCCCTGACCAAGGGCATTGGCGCCCCTTTCGGGGCTATTTTGGCAGGAGATCAAGATTTTATCAAGGAAGCGAGGTGGTTCAAACAGCGTATCGGGGGAGGTTACCGGCAGATCGGATTCATGGCGGCTGCCGCAATTGTGGGGCTCAGGAACATGAGGCCGCAGATGGAGGAAGACCATGAAAATGCAAGGATTTTGGGAGACCTTCTCTCCAAAATCGAAGGCCTGAAAGTGGAGACTTCAAGAATCCACACCAATATTTTGTCCGGAACTGTCACGAAAGAGGGCATGACTCTGATGTCTTTCCTCGACCGCATGCTGGAAAGAGGTGTCAAGGCAAAACCCATCTCAAAAGACTCCTTCAGGATGGTGACCCACTACGGGATCGATGAGAAGGATGTCAGGCAGGTGGCAAGCATTACGGATGAAATCCTCAACCGCTAGTCCATGACTCTGCTCTTGGAAGAGGTTGGAATTTCGAAGACGGATCCGGACCCAAAACAAAAAGTAGAGGAAACTTTCAAATGAAAAAATTCGGGTTGATCCCTTGGCTGATCCTTGCACTTATCGTGGGGACGCTGATCGGATTGTACGCACCGGGATGGGCTATACGGCTGACGGAAACAGGCAGGATTCTGCTTGGGAACGTCATCAAGTATTTCATCCCGCTGATCATGATTTTCTTTGTCGCGGCAGGGATTGCCGAATTTGGCGAAGATTCCAGTAAAATCCTGGGGGTTACGGTCGGCATATCCTATGTATCCACCATCATTGCCAGCGTCCTGGGGGCAGTTGCCGCCTTCGGCCTGGTCCCTGCCTTCGGCATTAAGGGAGGTGAGATGGTTGCGGCCGTTTCAATAGGTGGCCCGTTTGTCGAGATCAACATGCCACCTATCATGGATATCATGAGCGCGCTCCTATTTGCCTTCATTTTTGGTGTGGGCATTACTTGGACCAAGAATGAGACCCTTAAAAAGGCACTCGTCGGCGGCAGGGATATCATTGCTCTCATGATCAAGCGGGTCATCACCCCCTTGATCCCCTTCTTCATCGCCTTTGTCTTTGCAGGTCTGGCAGCCAAAGGGCAAGTTTTTGCGACGGCATCTGTTTTTGCCAAGATGCTTATCCTGATCGTCCTGCTCCAGTTCGTCTGGCTGGCTATCCAGTACGGGGTCGCAGGCGCTTATTCGAAAACCAACCCCTTCAAAGCTTTTAAGGTCATGATTCCCGCTTACCTGACTGCCATGGGGACCATGTCCAGTGCAGCGACCATGCCGGTTTCGCTTGAACAGGGCAGAAAAATACCCGGCATGAAGAAAGAGATAGCAGACTTCGTCATGCCCCTTTGTTCAACTGTTCACCTGTCCGGTGCTGCCATGACCATCACCATCAGTGCCATCACGGTGAATTTCCTGACGACCGGCACACTGCCGCCAATCGGCACCCTGGCCAGCTTCATCATCCTTTTGGGTGTAATCGAGGTTGGCGCGGTCGGAGTCCCCGGCGGATCCATCATGGCTGCCCTGGGCATCCTGTCCACGTCTTTGGGCTTTGGTGAAGAGGCTTTGGCCCTCATGATGACCATCTTCATGATTCAGGACAGCTTCGGCACAGCAACCAATATTGTCGGTGACGGCGCCATCGCCATGATCATCAACAAGAAATACGGCAAGGACATTGCCGCCTAAGACCCAACTCTTATCCAGCCAAAATTTCCGTGGCTAAATGGAACCTCCGGGACTCTTCCAATGTGAAGGCCCGGAGGTTTCTTATGGAAAAAGCTAAGCGTCTTTTATGGGCTACCCGTCAGGGGTATTACCTGGATGCTTCGAGATAAGGTACGTCAAGCGACCTGCCTACAAATCCCCTTGATTTGGCTGCTTCTTGGATTAATGTTCTGGAATTCTTTGTTTGTTTACAGTTGACGACATTTGTCTTAGATTCGCTGGCGCTCTTTCTTGGAGATATAATGTAATTCTTCCTCGCATCTAATTCTAGATACAAGTAATGCGACAAGGTATCAGGAACTCTTGATCTTGATAATCGCATTGCAAAGCCCTTGTGCAAGAAGTAAATAGACCGTGGCAAAAAAATGGTTTAACAATTTGCAGGTATAAGTTGCCTTCCCTGAGCTGAAAATCCATGAGAAGACGCAAGCCCGCACACCAGGGTACGGGCTTGCGAGGGAAAGTAGTTCTCATGGAATCTTCAATCTGAACCCCTCAGTTGACTCACTTCATCATCCAAATCTGCCATTGATTCAATCATTGGGATAAGAATTGGAGCGATAATGGATGAAACAGTTCTAGCCATCGCTGTAACATCAATATCATCATTATCATCATTATGTGTATTATTCTTATAATAGCTTTCAACGCCCATCCCAACTAGGGCTAAACCATATCTATAACGAGCATTTGTGAGGTCGATTCTTTCCTCACCTTTGGTCACCTTCAACTCAGTTAAGAGATAATGATTGTCCATATTGATGTAGTAATCGCTCCCTTCATCCGTTGTCTTGATCTCAAGCGCAGAGTATTTGTTCATACTAAACTTTCCCCATTCCTCTTCACGCACCTCAGAAATGTTCGGAAGCCCAATGACATTTGGCGTTTCGCGATCTTTCTGGCCGGATTTTCCCGCCGGAGGCCTGCGATCTCCCTTCCACCCTCCATGGGTCGGGACTTCTTCCGAAACCAGAACCCGGAAAGTGTTCTGAAAATCGTTTGAAAGGCATTCATCTTCGATCGTTGTTTCGATCGTGAACTCGTCATTCACGCGAGAGCCTGCTGCCAAAACAAGGTTCAGGGTGGCGGTGCCTTCATACAAACTCAGGCGCTTAATTGATCCTTCTCGCGATTCTCCATCTAACTTGAGTAACAATTTCCCTGCCGAGTCTGGGCGGCTGAAGTAATCATTATTTGCATCTGTTTCGAATTGCACCTGATAGTAGCCCTGATTAATTGGAACTCTTTTTATTTCCTGCCCATCCAGGTTTTTTCTGATGAGCCTGAAATAGGTTGGGTGTTTCTTCCCGACGAAGCTTATACCCGTTCCCCTACTTTTTGATAAGTCATAGGGATTGCTAAGTGCCGTTCCCGCAAGCAGGATTTTTGATAATACAGGAGACTTCTTAAGAATATTCTCCAATACGTCTTTCAGAGGCTTATCATCTTTAATTCGCTCTTCGATCATTTGTTGGCGACGCTCATTTTGAATTCTTTTCAAACCAGCGTGCCCCCTAAGAATATCTTGGATACTCTCCTCAACTTTTTTAACAAATTCTCCTCTTCTCAGTCGGTCGCGGCTATTCATGAACATATCTTCACGATGGGCGATGCTTATATCAGAGCAGTCGACCAAAAGCAGCAAGCTATCCGCCAAATAGGAAAGATTCACCTTGTTAAAAAATGAATCCGGCGCTGTTGCATGTGTTTGTCCATTGACAGTAAATAGGATTCCTTCCTTTCCTCGATAATTTCCGGATTTATCTTTCTTAAAGACATAGATTGAGCACCTTAACAGCTGGTCGTCAATATAAATAGTCTCCGAGCTTGGGAAACTATCCTCAATATTCTCGTGACGATCATGTGCCAGGCGTGTAAGCAACCCTGCCATTGTCGTTTCAAACGAATGGCCTTGGTAACCTGTCCTGCATTCACGAAACCTTATTGGATGAGCCAATTCTGGTATTAACATGGAGATTCGATTGTGAAAGTCAAATAAGATGTTACTCCTATATCCCTGCAGACTGTAGTTATACATCTTGAACAATGTTCCGAATTCCAGATTTTCGTAGATTCCTTGTGCTGGAGTTGGAATAATCGGTAAAGCCTCACTGGAAAACCTTAATACCTCTCCATTACTGTCTGTAAGATAGGTAAACATCGAACTCTTTCGCCCTTCACGAGGGCTTTCACGCCGGACAATGGTCACAGACCATTCATCACATGAACTATCGCCATGATCTGCTATTTCAGGACATCTCTTTGATATTACGAGTTGAAGATAATGTCTGCCACAAAATGGTAAAACACCCGTTCCCCCCATGTTGAATTTTCCCTGGACGAAGGGAATTTTCAATTTGTTATTTCTACTCACGGAAAGAATCGTTGCGGCCATTTTATTTGGCGTCTGCCCTTCTCCTCGATCTACGAGAGTAAAGTTCATATGGCCACGTTTGCCTGTTGCTGCAAAAACGATATTTTGTGCCATTGCTGCTCGAGAACCCGAATCCAAGTAGGATATTTGTCCCTCGCCTATTTTGAAGAATTCTTTTAGCGCTTCTTCAATACTTTGTGGAGCTTCTTGACTTTCCATATCAATGCCGCGTATCATGCACTCTTTCATCAAAATAGCGTCAACTGAATTAATCATTTTCTCTACTAAAGCCGCGTCTGGTGAGCTCTGCTGGTTACCGATTGTTGAAAAATTATTATCGTTGTCACCAAAAGGACGCCAATACTTGAAGTCTTCCCAAAAACCCAATCGGGTGAGAAGTTTCACTACCTGATCTTCTTCTTCTATGTGTACTAACTGAACCGCCAGATCACGAACACTCATCCTTATACCTCTATATTCAATGTGAATCTCTGCTTCGGTTTAAGTGCGTCTTCGAATATGCTTTTCGTCTTCGCTAATTGCATTTCTATCTCTTTGAATATCGCATCTACCTCCTTCTCAGAATACTCATAGTTATTCTTGTTCGCGCAATTCCCCAGCAAGCGCAAAGTATGCACAATCTTGTTTGTCCTCGCTTCCACGATTCGCACAAACCGCTCATTTTTTGTCTCACATTCCATTTTTTCACCTCCACATTTTCATTTTCATATTCTTATCCCATACATTTTCTATACATTGAATTAGGAAATAGAAGCTGGTAGCTTCTACCCGTTGAATAGAGCTGTAAGTGTGTTAACAAAACTTGTCGCTTATCTATTGATTAGTTCGAAAATAAGGAACGGGCAACCCCGAATATTAGGCTCCCCGTTAGTGCGTCAATATCACGGTAATGATCACTACTACATATGCATTCTGTAATCTTTATTTTAGCATTATTTGTCAAAATAGTCAAATCATCGTGTCGCCTAGCAAATAATACCGCCGAACGAAAAATCGTGACCTCGTAAATAAATCCCGTTAAAATCCTCCTTAACAAAGGAGGTAGAAAACATGGATTTAACGAT
>Ga0265293_10002525_pt1 | contig 36364 bp, 31 predicted proteins | sample Munlanlewell138R_FD_192505 | JGI IMG/M metagenome (GOLD analysis project Ga0265293, IMG submission 192505) | Leachate microbial communities from a municipal landfill in Southern Ontario, Canada - Leachate well 138R | ecosystem: Engineered > Solid waste > Landfill > Unclassified | place: Canada... | reverse complement strand
GTCAACAACCCCTAGGCTAAAGACCTAGGGGCTTGCCGAGTTATCAGATATAGTCACTGAGAGCTTAGTAGGATATATTGAATTTGTTGACTAGCCTGTGCGAACATGTCCCGTTAGGGACATGCATAGCAAACTGAACCATTGTGTTGACAACACAATCACTCTCTGATGCTCGTCCAGTTAGAGATTCAATTGAGGTGGTCAGTGGCGAGGATGTATATATACCCCTAGAAATAGGGAGTGGTCGTAAGACCAAATTTTAAAAAAGGAATGATAATGTTAGTAGGTGTTGTATATAATGGAAAGGCTTTGATGCCAACTTGCCCTGCAAGGGCAAGGCGACTCATTGCGTCCAAACATGCAACGCCTTTTATCCATAAAGGTATTTTCTGTATCAGACTGAACAGAACACCTTCTGATAACAAAATTCAGTCAGTTACCGCCGGGGTAGACCCCGGCTCAAAAAAAGAAGGAATTTCTGTAGTTACTAAAACAAAAACTGTATTGAATATACAGTTGGATTCAGTGACGTGGGTGAAAGACGCACTGGAATCCAGACGGAACGCTCGCAGAGCGAGACGTTTCCGTAATACCCCATGTAGAAAAGGTAAATCAGTGTCGGATAAAACTGATTGGATTCCACCGAGCACCAAAGCTCGGTGGCAAGTCAAACTCAACCTGATTAAATCTCTTACTCAGATATTTCCAATACAAACAGTTGTAGTGGAAGACATCAAAGCACGAACAATCAAAGGTAAATCAAGATGGAATACATCGTTTAGCCCGTTAGAAACGGGTAAACGATGGTTTTATTCTAATTTAACTGATATTGGATTAGAAGTTATCACTAAACAGGGTTATGAAACAGCCGAGATGCGTAAGCAACTCGGTCTGTCTAAGAATCCTAAAAAACTTTCGAATACATGGGATGCACATTGTGTCGATTCATGGGTTCTAGCTGCGTCACAGACGCAGAATAAACCAATTATCGACAGCGATATGCTACTGATTAAACCAATGCAGTTTCATCGTAGACAGTTACATGCATTCCAACCTTCGGTTGGTGGATTTCGCAGAACCTATGGCTCTACTCGATCTATGGGATTCAGACGTGGATCTATAGTCAAACACCCCAAACATGGACTTTGTACAGTAGGTGGAACTTCTAAAGAACTTATCAGTTTACATAGCTTAACTACAGGAAAAAGGTTGTGTCAGAACGCTTTGCGTTCCGACACAACTTTTAAATCATTTAACAATTATTTTTATCAGACCCTAAGCTAAAGACTTAGGGGTTTCATGGAGACCATATGAATGATGAATACTTATATAATGACATCGGATATAAGCATGTTTCTTTGCACAGACGTGTTCTTGAATTTGATCCAAGGCGTAGTGATAATCCTGTTATTTTAGATTATTTCAATACAATTGATAGTAGTCGAGATAATTCAAGTACTTATTATAGTGTGCTGAATAAAGAGAGAATCCGCAATCAAACTATCGATTCACCCCTACCGATTTCATTTCTGGCTGTATTCCATGATATCAGTATGTCATGGGTTGATATAATCCATCAAATGCTATTTATAGATGGTGCATATGCTACGTTTGCGGGTGAATATCGAGAGTTAATTGAGAACGTAATTCTTCATGATAACGTTACCGAGAAAGAAGCTCTAGTCTACCGTTATTACAATTCTGGTGAGACAATGTTCCATGTTGCTGCTAAGCTTTGGTTATATCGAAAGCATGCAGCTAACAAGGTTGGACGAATTAACATAAAACTGGATAACGAATTGAAATATATTCTTGAGTGTTATGAGGAACTGGAATGGTACTTCGGTGAGGACCGAAAATTCTGCATCCTCTACTTAATGGATTTCAATAATAAGACGTTAGTGGACTCATTAACTGAATTCGTTAACAAATTGACTTCCAATGACAAGTTAGAATAGCCCGGAGAATCCATGCCAAGAAGAAAAAAACTAACCGATGAGGAAAAGCTAGAACAGGCCGCACCTCAACCAATTACATTTGACCAGCGAATTAAGAGCATGCGAACTGGTCGCATTGAGAAAGAATACCTATCCGATCTAGTGATGGCATATAAGTTCAAGAAAAATATTGATTCTACATATCCCATGCCAAGAGAATTGGCTGAAGTTGTATTGATTATCATTGATAAGATGCTCGGTTCAGCATCATGGCGAAATTATACTGATGACTGGAAAGAAGAGTTCCGAGGTCGTGCAATTGAGCATGTACTGAAATATGCTCATAATTTTGATCCAGAGAAATCTAAGAGTGGGAAAAATGATCCATATAACTACTTTGCTATGATTATTAGCAATGCATTTATCCAAAGTTGGAAAAAATGTAAAGCATATGCAGACAGTAATGTCCTACTTAATGACGAAATTCTGTATAATGTCGAGAGTTGGGATGAACTTTATGAAACCCCTCCTACTATGGGAACTATCAATCCTAATCCTGATGCTATCGATTGGGGTCATTTCTAGGGCAGAAACCCTATTTTTTCTTATAAACTATTGAAAAAGCTTTTTATAGGCCCGAAGTGAATACCGAATTCAATTATTACGACTTTCTTAAGCGAAAAGAATTTTTATACGATGTCAAAGTGGATTTGAGTGGATTGAATCTACAAGCTGATGCATCTTCATCTGAAATCGACCCTGATAACGGAACCATATCAGAAGTTAATTTGAATGAGGTGGTAGACGAAGAAGTTAATTTCGTATACAATCCAACTACGGGGTCGGCTACATTTACTGTGACTGACTACGATGAATATGGTAGTCCCAGTGGAACATCAGAAGAACACCGATTTGCCGGTCAAGATGTTATAGAAGTTGCTGATATTAATTTCGATGATAACGATCATCCTAGATCCATTACATTAGGAAATGACAATGTGGAGATTCCCATTTTTCCTCGTCATTATTCTATGACCGATGCAGTTACGCCAATTACTAACGTTATTACCGCAGTGACCAATCAAGATCTTGCGGTTGCTCTTAATGATGTTACGTATGCTGGTGTTCGAATTCTTACAATAGTTGCCACTGAACCTATTATGGGATTCAATGTGCCATCCAATGAACCGATATACCAGAAAAATATTGGTAATACTGGACATGTAGGTTTTGACCGAGTATTCATTACGATTGAAGGTGCTGATGATGGACGCATGAACGGTGAGTTTGAGATATCCTCGTATGGAGACCCAACAACAGCTTTCAATGTTAGAATTCCCACATATAAATCATTTACTGACACACCAACTGGAAATCTAGGAAGTATTACTCAGGTTCGTATCTCATATGGTGGGTTTACCAAGAGAAGTACATTGATTGACCGTGATATTTATGCGGCTTTTGGACTTTGGGGATCTAATAATTACAGTACTAAAAATAATATTGGGGTTCCTGACAATAAGAGCATTGGCTACCTGAGTAAAAAACGTTTTTATCGAGCACTGCAATCCCTTCGAGATCGAGTTACTCCTCTTGGGATTGAAGTAGTTACCACCGAATATCGAAAGAAATTAACTGGGATCGACATTAACGGTGATGGTGAAGATGATCTCCAGTATGATGCAAACTATTCATATCTGCCTAAAAAACGTGGATTTAGGTTTTCTCGTAGCATGGCAGGTGCTAAAGTGTTCCTTGCCAAACAGCATCTACAGGGAAATTTATTTGATTTTCCAAATGATGAGATAACCCCATTTACGATGTCAGTTAAGGATGCATTCATTGCTCAATTTGAAAGTGCTGAAGAATTGAATAGCGAGTTTATTGGGGTAATCCGTGGTATTATTGACTCGATACAGGATAATCCACTTTTATCTTCCATGATTGATCTAGGTGATTTGACTCAAGGAAGTGAAGCTCCGATTACCACAAAAAATATTGTGTATACATGGCCACAATTAGTTGAAGCATATGCTGTATATAACGGACAGCCTATATACAATAGTGATGATATCGATGATGCGGCTCAGGTATCAGGTTTCCGAATTATTAATTCCGACGGTGAAGAAGTGTCGGGTGATTCTCTACCTGATGATTTCAATGCTGACCCATCTAAATACCCCGAATATAACTATAATATGTATCAGACCTATTATGACGAAGATTTCAATGATGGGGCTGGTGGATTTATTCTTGCATTGGACAGTGATGAGAATCCTATCATAGTTCGTGAGACTATAATAAACGATGATGTCTCCGTAAATCTATTACTTGATGATTTGAAGTCACTTGAAAAGGCGGTAGGTAGAGCACAGATTGGTGGTGCATTTGTTGCCGCTACTTTTTCACCTGCATTGGCGGCTGCTTTAGCTATCTCAATTCAAGAGGTAAACCGAAATTTTGAATTGTTGGACCCACTTATTAGAAAAATAAAGTGGTTTCAGAAATTTACAAACCAATCTGTATTCAATTCAGGTGAGTTGATTTATGACAGAAAGAAGCGTTACGGAAATGAGATAATTGATGTATACAGTGCAATTCCAGGTACGAATCTTAGGGAATCAGATGGTCGTTTGGCTGACCACATATTCCCCTATAACAAGCAGATGGCTCGAATTCTTATTCCGGTTGACTTCGGAACAAAGAGGGAGAAATATAAGGCGAAGACATTATTTGGAACCACATATACCGCATATCGAAAAGTCGATATGGGTGTAAGATGGGTTGAAGTTCGGTTCATCGATACAAAGACATATACTAAATATAGAAAGAACAATACCCCTAGTGGAAATCAGATTGTTCTTAACATTCCATTCGAATCAATGATAGTGCAGGATGGTTCTACTGTGATCGGTACTTTAAGCGAATCACTACCTGATGTTGTAATGTCTCGAAATCCAGATGTTGTATCGGTTACTGTCAGTGGATCGGTGAATAGTGAGTTCAATGGACAATTCAGTGGTCGAGTGATTAGTGATACATCCATTGAATATACTTTATTGAATGCAACTACTGTGGATGGAACTACCAGTGGAATACTGGATAGTATGGTTATTCCATATCCACCAACTCAGCAGAATGACGACCCTCGTAATATTCGAGTCACCTACAATATGCCACATCTTCCTTTCGATGGCGAACTTCGAGATAAGATATTTGATGATTTCGGTCCATTCGATCAATCTGAATATGCCAATAAAAGACGAGGTGGTGACTTCAAGATGTTAAATGGGAACATCATCGAGAATTCTGATATACCCGGATGGCAAATATTCAACCCATCAAGTAAATTGATATCTGATATGCGTGGTGGGATCGATGTATATAACAAAGTACAGTTCCTATTGAAGATTTTACAGGATGAGTTTGGTGAAAGTCGGGTCAATCTGATCGAAACCACTAGATCTAGTAAAGATCAGGACTATTTACAGTTGGGTGGACCTGCCAGTACTTTCTTATCTTGGCACAATTTTGGTCTGGCTGTAAAAATTGTAATTACCCAAGAAGATTACATTACCCCAATTGTAGACGGTAGTGCTGATTTGTTAAGATTGCTTGAAGTAGCTGATGCATTTATATCTGGTGCTCGAAATGGTGCGTTCGGCACTCCTATGAACGTTGTGTGGTGTGGACAATTGGTAACTGGTCCCGATTTATTTGTATGGGAGTTTTTACCAATCGGTGTCGAACATAAAGATGCACTTAAGTTCCGTGACTCTGCGTTGCAACAGAAGGATGCAATTATTGACCATTCGTATGTGAACGTGACTGCTAAGGGATATGTTATTCATAAGGGACAAGAAGCACCAACTGATGTGCCATATATCCGTGAAGATGCGAAAGGTATGAAAGAAGCCATTGTTATTAATGGTGAGTACTGGGTACATCCTAAATATCTCAAGAACTATACAATCCCAAGTAATCTCATTCTGAAAGATTTACAGGAGTTCCTTACATTGATTCAGGTAAAAATGAATTCAAATGGTACTCAGTTAGTTGGTCGAAAGAAAATAAGTGAGTGGAAAACTAAGAATCCTAAATCATTCACCCAATTGGTATTGTTCTATGGTTTAACTGGAGCATTATCAACTACTAGAAGTTTGTTATCTGGTGATTATATTGAAAAGTTCCAAACTTTAGTGAATTCACTGGCTTCTAAAGATCCGGTTGCATTTGTCCAACGATATCTGGGATCGGAGCAATATAATAGCATCAAGATTTACATTGAAGATTTGTCGGATAGTTCATATATCAATCTCAGTGATGGTACATTGGTAACGCCAGTACTTGAAGCTAGATCCAAGCATCCTGAAGGAAGTGGTAATACATTCGGTCAGAAACAAATCGACTATACCAGTGTTGAGTTTGGTCAATATCAAAATGGTGTATTCATTCCTGAAGGTGATGATCGCATTATAGAGATCAGAACCACCGAACCCGTGATTTCGGGTTACATAAATGGTCAAGCTATCGAAGGTGATGCGGTTCTTCTCCATAGTCTGATTGCCAATCAGCTCGTAGAAGAATTCAATGCAATTAAAGACAATTTTAACAATTTGTCAATTAAGTTCATGCATGACAAGTTTAATGATGGTTCGAATGCATCACTTGCCCCTCTACTTGAAAATGAATTCGGTGTCATAAAAACACAGGATATACTGACATTTGATGAGCTTCGTGACATGTACAAGCGTATCGGAATCAATAGCACTAAGAGTGAAGTTGATGGTACAGTTCGTGGTGCTGGGGCTAATATCGAATCCCAGTATGAAGATGATACAAATCGAAATAGAAATCAATCGGTATTTGAAAAATTAGTATCAAATTCGCAGTTGAGTGGAGTCCGAATTGCAAAATTGACTCGTGAAAAGCCAATAATCGAAGAATTGGCTAATAATATCAAGGTTGAGGACGTAATCGCTGAGATTCAAAAGAAGAAAGTGCCTAACGTGCGAGATATCTTATAAACTAGTATTAAAGACGAATATAGGTATTTTATGAGCAGCGGTATTTACGTTACACGAGATGACTTGGTCGAATATGTGAAAGCTAGACTTGGTCATCCTGTTCTCGAACTTGAATTGGAACTTGCTGAAAAAGACGGTCTCGGACATGTACATTTGGCCATTAATGATAGCCTTGACTGGTTATTTCGTTATAATCAAGATGAAGCGAATTTTCATGACTGGATGATTTTATATCTGAAAGCTGGTATTATTGAATATGATGTTCCTGAAGAAGTGACTGACGTTATTGACGTGGCACCTTCATATGGTAATGGATTCACACCTTGGACTGCATTTGATGTGGGAGCTGGAGAAAGTCTGGTTGCAACCACTGGTTGGAGCCAATTCGACCTCGTTACATACACGGCTGCTCAGCGTTATATCGCAGATGTTAAAAAGCTTGTTGGTACTCAGTATCAAGTTCGATTCCATCCATTTCTACATAAGTTAAGAATTTTTCCTACTCCTCGTGTAGACCGAGTAGCAATTTGTAAGATCTATCGTAAAACTGTTATTGGTGAAGTATTTGCAAACATCTCATTCCGTGACCTTGTGGTTGCCAGATGTAAGATTATGTGGGGTGAAATACTTGATCGTGATGACTACACACTTCCCGGTGGTGGTAAAGTGAATGGTGCTCGTCTGCTTGAACAAGCTCGTGCAGATCTGAAAGAAACTGAGCAGAAAATTTGGGACGAGAGTGCCAAGCCGTTTATTCTAACTGATTTGGATATGTAAGGAAATTACTATGTCAGCAGAATTTGAAATTTTCAAGTATACTGGAAAGGATTGTGCCTTCGGTACTCCTGTTTCCAGTATCGGCATCAAACGAATCGATGCGGCAGTTCCTGCTGTATATGGTGTTCCTATTGTCCCCGCTGATGATAAAACCGATGCCAATACCTATTGTATTTATAGACCCGATGTCCCTACTGATGTGGGATACTCATTCGAGTCAATTTTTAAGTTTATTTTGAAGACTCCTCCGTCAAATCAGTTGAGTCATATGCGGATATATCCCGCTACTACAAGACCAGATGATGCTAACATCCCTATCCTATATATTGGATGTTCTACAGCATACTCTCGTCCTACTAACGACAAGTCTCTTGTCGCAATCAATAACATTTGGAACTATACAGAAGAAAGTCCATTCTTGGTTACCGTTGGGGGTAATTTCGGTCAATATCTGGATGAGCAGGTTGCTGTATTGGACTATAACATTTCTGAACATGACATTGGTTATGGGAATGTAATGTATTTGAACGAAGATCGTCAGATTCCGGTTCCTATAGTTGTCGGTAATACGTATACATTCGTTGATAAAACCGATGGTGATTTTACTTTCCAGATATTCAATGCTCTGGATGATACACCAGTAACTGACCCCGCAATTGTTATAACAACTAACGGGTTGGGTGAACGTGTTGTTACTGTGACCGCTAATGCTACATTGTTTGCATCATATCCCTCTGGGTTTAAATATGGTGATGCGTCTGATATTACGGTTGGTGGTTTGATTGGTTGGTTGGACTTGAGTGCCGATCCGGTAGAAACGGTTGATTATACAGTTCGTGTGGAAACACTTCCTAATGGAAGTAAGTGCTACTACCTGAACGACATTAGAACACCCATTCTGAATTTTGAAACAAATCGTATTTATCGTTTCACTAATGTGAATGGTGATACTGATCCAATTCGTTTTTTGACTAATAAGACTTCAGTCATAGCAAATGTTGAAAGTGAAATTGTTATTCAGGGAGTCACTGTTACCAATGGTGGTACTGTGAATGAAGTAGTTACAGTTGATCCATCTGCTGTGTTGACATCCGGTAAAACGATACTTGGTTATCAGTCGGTTGCACATAGTTGCTATGGTGGTGAAGTGACCAATGTAAGAACTTCTATGGTTGGATACTACAATATTAACACTGTTGGTGGTGGGGTTACTAATCCTCTTGCTGCTGGTGAAACCGATTACATTTTCCTTCAACTTGCGGTGACTGGTGAATCAACTGTTGGTCAAGCGGTTCCTGAGTTGGTTATCGAATATGACGAGAACTAAATAATGGAACTATATCACGGAACAGGTGCCAAATTCGATCAATTCTCCAATGATGCTATCAATACTGGAGAAGAGGTTCAGTCATATGGGTGGGGTATTTATTTAACTGGCAGTAAGAAGGTTGCTATTGGATATGCTGATAGAGCCGCAGGACAGGGCTATGTATATACTGTGCGTGTGCCTGATTCTCTTAATATTGTTAATTGGAATGAGCCTATTGATCCTTATATTGTATCCGAGATGGCAAAAAAGATAATCGGAATGGATGTGATTGATAATGAAATTGATGAGATGCGTGAACATCGTACATTTTTCTATTCCGATGATAAGTTTGAAAATATCATAGAGACCTTACTGGTTGATGGTGCTGATAACGATGCATGGGAAGCTCTCGATGAAGAAATTGAAGATTATGATTTGTCAAAGTTTAAATCACTATTAGATAAATCTGATTTCCAATTTTACATCAACGGTGGGATTTCCTATGAAATGGTTTATAACTATGTATCCGATACATTGGGTGGATCGAATGCAAGTAAACTCATGGAAGTATTTGAGATTGATGGGTTTAAATTTCCATCCAAAGAATATGACGGTGTAACTAATTACACAATTTTTGATGCTGATAACATCAAGATTCTTGATGTTGAAGGCGGCTCGGTGAATGAGAGTAATATGAATTTTAAAACATTTGTAAAGTCACTGGCACGTGACAGTAATATATCGCTTGTTGAAGCTATCGTATCTGGGTATGTAGTCATTTTCGAGGGAGTTAACTACCCAGAAGGCTTTGATCCGTATGTTCTTGATAAACTTCCTTCTTTTAGACAACGTATTGCATATGCACAGCAGCGTCTACCTCGTATTTCATCGGGATCATCTCGAATCGTGTACAAGATTGATGACAATCATGTTCTCAAGCTTGCTCGTAATCCTAAAGGGATTGCACAGAATGGTGTAGAGAGTGATGGATACATTCAAAGTATGAACATAGTAGCTAATGTGGTTGATTATAGTGATAATGATTTATGGCTAATCAGCGAATATGTTGATAACATCAAGACAAATGAGTTCGGTCAAATAACCGGTATCCCATTTGATTTATTTGTTGACGCTTTGATGCATGAAGCACATCGTGCAGGTCAGCGAGGTGCATATCAAGGCAAGGTTACTTATGAGCAGATGCAAGAATTATATGAAAATGATTTTTTCGAAGAAATTATTCAAGTAATGACAAATATGGATTTACTGGTTGGTGATTTAGTTAGACTCGGTTCATATGGAAAAACTAAACGAGGTGCCGTTGTGTTACGTGACGCTGGGTTTACATTTGGAGTACAAAAGGAGCATTACTCATGATTTATGAAGTATATCACGGAAGAACTGTAAGTGACCCCACATTCGATTATCGATTTGTGGGATCTTCCGAAGCGAATGACCAGTATGGTCCCGGATTTTATTTTACTGATGTGGAATCCGAAGCAGCTCGATACAGTGAGTCGGGTGGAAGTGTAATTAAAGCACTAATAGAAATTAATACCCCATTAACTGACAAAACCAAATTGAATAAACGACAAGTTGATTTCATGTTGCGTAATGCACCAGAGATAAAATCTGTATTTGACAACATGGATGATTCTGATGCAATGGAAGAAGCTTTCTATGAAACTAGAATGTTGTCAAATTTAGCTGAAGATTTTGAGAGTGCATATGAGATCGCAGTTGATATGTATGTCGGGAAAACTGCTTTAGATGGCATGATGTCAATATGGCATGACAATTATAAACATGATCCTGATATTTATCTTCAGAATCTTATCAAACTTGGATATGATGGTGTGATAATTCCTAGTGAAGCTACTATATATGTTGTATTTAGCCCCACGCAAATTAAGGTGATCGATGTAAAACTTGTCGAATCAATAGGTATCAATATGAAAAAGTTCATTAATAGTTTTAAGTCCGACGGTAACGAATCATTAATCGAATCGATCATTGATGGTTACGAGTTAATCTTTGAAAATGAAGGAGAGATATGTGATCTCATCAATAAGCACAAAGATAAGCTTGAAGGTGGTAAGTCCGATAACCTGAATGCAGAAGAAATTGCCAAGAAACATGGCATATCTACTGAAGATATCAAGAAGCAGATTCAGATGGGAATCAAGATCGAACAGGAACATACAGATGATCCAGATTTGGCCCTAGAAATTGCACTCGATCATCTGGAAGAAATTCCTGATTACTATACTCGTCTTAAGAATATGGAATCGGAAGCTGGTATAACTGGCGAAGACTAATATGAAAGACTTTTTGAACAGATTCAAGAATGGCGATAATGATGCATTGGTAGAATCGATCATTGCAGGGTATGACCTCATATTTGAAGCACATCCCGCACGTGCGATGCACTATCCACCGAGAGAGAAACTCAATGTAGAAGGTGATCGTGACACAGTGATGTACTCGATGCTCAGTGCATTCAAGGCATTATCTCCGAAAAATAAAGAACGTTTCATGAAAACCTATGTTCCACGAGGAACTGAGATTGCTATATATTCATTGGAACAACTTCCAACTGATGTATTGATTCGCATGAAGGAAAATCTGATGGATATTCGAGACGAGGAAAAGGACTACAAAGCATCGCTCGACCGTGAAGCTAAAGAAGCTCGTTCTAAGAAGACTTATGAAAGAAACATGGATAAGGCTTATGAAGAACAACGAATCGAGAACGAATATCAAAAGGCAGAGTCTCGTAAGGAGCAGCAACAACTTCTTAACCAGAAGATAGATAGAGGCGAACTCGATGTGGATGAACTTAAACGCCTCAGAGAAGATGGTGTAATCGATTCTCATAACCAATACATCTATCGTGATGAGTTGGATAAATCGTTGCTTGGAAAGGCTGAGAAACGTCTTAGACGAGGGGCAGCAAAGGGCAGTGAGATTAGCGGTGGGTTGGCTGACATGGTAAAGGGTGTCCGAGACATAAAAAATGTTTTTTCCAAAAAAAGTTGATTGACAACTCGGCGAAAAAATCTATATTATGATAAATAAGGCAAAAGAATTCAAGAAAGTGAATTTTTTTTTGATTGACAGATCCGTAAAAAGATCTATATTTGTATGTAACAAAGTTCAAGGAAGAGAGAAAAGACAATGACTTCTATCAACAAAATAAAATTTTATTATTTTAAGGCTACTCAAGGAGTGGGCGGTTGATAGAACGTCTCTAAGTAAAGAGACCAAGTTCTTATAAAAACCCACTCAATGCGAGTGGGTTTTTTTGTTTTATGGGTCGGTAACACCAGCAGACTGTAAATCTGCCCTGCGTCAACAAAAAGGTGTATTGGCATCGCAGTAAGAAGGTTCAAATCCTTCCTGACCCACTACGAAGTGCGGTATGTAGTCCGCCGAGGTGGTAGTCCACCAACTACAAAAATTTGGGTTAGTTGAGCAACTGGTTGCTCAGTGGACTGTAAAATGCTACGGTGGTTCAACTCCACTCTAGCCCACTACATAGAGGTGTAGCTCAATGGTTGGAGCAACGGTCTCATAATCCGTTGGCTGTGGGTTCGAATCCCACCACCTCTACTAAGGTCAAGTAATCAGGCCATTAAGTTGATTACGGGTTATAATAAGTAGCCGCTGGCTACTCGCAAGGAGAAAGACATCATGGGTATCGAACGATTTAGTGACGAATCTGAAGAAGGCTTTTTTATACATGCCAGTGATAGCATAGATGGTTAATGCGTCTGTTTGAAACACAGAAGATCGGGATCGTTACCCGTGCTGGGACTAAAAAATTTACGACCTTAATTGGTCATGGAGAAGAAAAAATGTTGGTACTTAAAGGTAAGAAAAGCAAGAAACGCAGCGAGGTTTATGTGACATCGTAGTAGTATCTCTATTACCAACACATGAGCCTCGTAGTCGAATGATTGCGAGGCTTTTTATTTGCATGTGACGCAGAATTGGTTGCTGCTCCGCCCTCTTAAGGCGATGTCGTAAGACCGTGTGGGTTCGAGTCCCACCACATGCACTATATGGGACCGTAGCTTAGTGGTAAAGCTGCCGACTTTTAATCGGTAGACGGGGTTTCGATTACCCCCGGTCCCACTATGGATCTGGAGCTGTAACTAGATTAGCCCCTGCCTTTTAAGCAGGAGAACTCGGAGCGTTGCCATGCAGATCCACTAAATATTTTTTCGGTAATCGAATAAAGTATATTGTAGTCAAACACACAGGATTGATTATGAGTATACTAAGAAATATTGAAGACCGATTGATGCTTATGGACCTTGGAGAGAATCAAGAAGCGATTATGCGTATTATTCGGGAAGAGACTCGACCAGCGATAGACGTATTCGAAAGTCAGATGCGGTTAGCTGCAACTGAAATCAAAGAAGACAAATTGAATGTGATTTATGTTCCTACTGGAATAATGTCGAAGTCAAAGGCCGAAGAACACATGAAGAAGGTTGCTTCTTTATTCAAGGAAGCGTGTCCTAATCACAATAGACTTCTTTTCATGTCATATGGAACCCACGTTCCGGTTCCTGTGATTCATGCACTTGAGAAAGACCGAGCATATTTGATTCAGATCAGCACTGGATACATGCCTCGACCGAAAGCAGATGCATTCATTAAGCAGCAACGAGAAATTCTGAGTAATAAACTTGATGCTTATAATATCACGGTCATGGGTGTAAATCAGGTGCAGTCGATTTCAGTGCTTGAGAGAACCGATTATGGTGATAATGAAGAATCTGTAATCCCATCAAAAAGTTGATTGACAGATCGAAAAAAAGATCTATATTTGTTAATATGAAAACGATGAACCAACAACAGCAACAACAATCAATGCAATCTCAAGCGAGAGTTGTGGGTTAAGTTGTTTTTATCGACTGAACTTAATGGAAGCCTCGCAGATTGCGGGGCTTTTTGTATTTGATGGGGTGTCGCCAAGTGGTTAAGGCAATCGGCTCTGACCCGATTATCGTAGGTTCGAATCCTACCACACCAGTAATATAATACCCCTTAGTGTAATGGGTTAACACACCTGATTTTGAATCAGGGGACAGGTAATGCTAGTGTAGGTTCGAGTCCTACAGGGGTAGTAATTGATGAGGTATCGCCAAGCGGTAAGGCATCGGACTTTGACTCCGATATTCGCAGGTTCGAATCCTGCTACCTCAATGTTTTTTATTCGAACCATTTTATAAACTGGTATTATACCAATAATATAAAGGTGGTTCGAATGAAACATAGAGCTAGACGAAGTGTAGCATGGACTAAATACTCGGATTCAGAATTCTCTGATATCGTATTTAATGCAATGTCATATAAAGAAATAGCAGATAAATGTGGTCTCCCATTTAAGGGAAGAAACAATAAAACTATTAAAGATCGAATTCAGCATCTTGGTTTATCAGTAGCTCATTTTCATCCTAATTTCCACTCAATGCGTAGATTATCGGTTGATAATATGAAATCATATGATGACATATTAGTTATTGGATCGTCATATAATCGAGGGCATCTGAAACGCCGACTTTTAGCCGATGGATTATTATCTAATATATGTAGCGAGTGTGGATTATCGGGTGAATGGAATGGTAAACCTATTGTATTGCAGTTAGATCATATTAACGGTATATCAAACGATAATCGGTTGGATAATTTACGACTTCTTTGTCCGAATTGCCATAGTCAAACAGATACGTTTGCTGGTAGGGCAATGAAATCCCGCCACTATTGTGAGTGTGGAACTGAAATAAGTAAAGTCTCCAAAGTCTGTTCTCGGTGTCTGGGTCACCAGCGTAGAACATGCATTCGTCCCGATATATCCGAGTTAACTACCAATATATCAGATCTTGGTTATCTACAGACTGGTAAAAAATATGGGGTATCTGATACTGCAATTCGTAAATGGATTAGATCATATGGAATCGATCCAAAATCTATCCAAAAAATAATTGTGGGTGAGTGATTAAAAGTATCTTTTAGGTATAATTTTACCTAAGGAATATCATGGAATCCAAATTTACCCAACCAATTATCCATAACGTGTATCGTAAGATACTGAAAACTGTTTCAAATCCAGTTGATTTGGATGAAGAATTGACAAAGGCACTTAGTTCATACATTGATTCAATTGAATGGATGAATGGTTCTGCATTTATCACAGGATTCAAGAATTTTCTTGATAATAATGAGCATAGAAGACTCAGTCCCGAATGGAAGATGTACGCCCATTTGTTGGAGCGAAATCTCAAGGTGATCGATAAGCATTCATTCGATAATGATTTGACTACTCAGATCATGGCCAATATTGTATCAGATCCATTTATAGCCAATTTTGTGAATGTTCAGTTCGTTGGTACAGGTGATGTATCCGATAAAGAATACTACTTCATGCAAGTTAGTGCTCGTAAGAATGATTTTATGAATATACCGGGATTTTCAGATTCACAACAGCTTGAATTGAAGAAAGCATTAATCGCAGATGTAGCTACATTCGATTATGTATCACAAACAATGAATATGCCATCGAATCTTAATACCCAGTTACGTGAATTCCATGATACTGATGGTAGAGAGGCTATGATCGATGCATTCTTGTTTGAAATTCATAGTCGTATCGTCAACAACATACTGGCAGCAATCAAGAAAGCATCAACACGGAGTACAGTTGATGTATCTGAATCTGTGAAGGGATTTGATAAAACCTCAATTGATACTTTTTTTGATGATATGTTCCAGAATCAATTGAATGGTACTCATATTATCTGTTCCCCTGATATATGTTCATTGATGGCATGTTCATCCCCTTCAAATCATTTGATGTTGATGCCTCCATATACAAATATGCCCGTGTTGATCTATAATACAAAAGACCTGCGTACTATTTACGTATATCGAGATCTTTATGCTGATAAAAGCTATATGCTATCAGTCAACAAACGTTATACTGAAGGGTTGATATTCCATCCGGGTGTTGGCTATACAGTCACCGGAGAAGATGGTAAGGGATTCGATTCACGTCTATCAGTTACAGTAACCGAGGACAATGACAATATTGCAATGAATGCAATGTTCCCATTCGCCATGATTGATAATTCAAAAGATGGAACATATCAATACGTGGAATGTACTAACGTTGCATCTACACTTGGATTCAATTCACCGAGTGACCCAACTGGAACAATGACAGCGGCTCAGTTGAGGATCAAAGAATAAAGAATACAGAAAAGGCCGAGGAACAATCCCCGGCCTTTTTATTAAAGTAGATCTAATCCATCTTGGGTTTCTTGCTCGATGATTCCCATTCGTTTGAATAGATCTCGCATGAATTCTGATAGCTCGTTTATTAGAGTTGGATCTTTCTTAAGCTCTTGTTTCCATACATCAATCGCTTTGTAGAACGACTGGTATGTTCCATCGATGTCAGTGAGAGCGTCATGTAATGGGCCATTCACTTTGATATCGAATGATTCGATGATGGTGCCAAGTTTTACATTTTCGACTTTCAGGATACCCTTTTTCTTCAGTGGTCGAGTGAGGTCCATAAGATCATAGCTTACTCTATTATTGAAGTAATGTTGGAAGTCGGGTTCATCTGCGATCTTGTGTCGATCCCAGAACGCATTCAGAAATCTCCAGTCGAATGCTTTCACATTCTGACCAGCAATGAAAAATTTCTGATGAGCCTTGGGGTCATAGTGTTTGTCCAACACTGCTTTGAGTTCCAAGAATGCGTCACGTGGTTTCTGAAAGCTCCTGAGCTGCTCAATAGTGACTGGCGGCACTTGACATTCCAATGCACTTTTACTGATCGTTTTCCAATTCACAGGTTGGCATTTGATGTTGAAGCTATCTAATACTTTCTGGTCTTCGGTAACGAACCCAGCGACCTGCCACATGTCTTGAGTTTTATGACTGAAGCCAGTGGTTTCGGTGTCAATAAATAATATTTTCATACCTTGAAATATAGCAAATTTATTGTAGTATACCACCAAAAAAGAAAGCAGGAATGTGAATTCCTGCTTAAAATAAAGGTTAAGTGTGAGTTAATAATTACTTAGACAACTTCTCAATCTTTTCCTTGGCAGCCTTACGAGCGTCCAAGTTAGCTTTCTGAGAGTCCTGATAGGATTCTACCAAGCTGTTGAGTTTTGCATCAACTTCGGCTTCTTTCTGAGCGGCTTCAAGCTTAGCAGTAACGCCTTTCTTGTAACCAGTAGCGATAGCTTCGAGCTGTGCATCCAACTTCTTTTCGGCTTCTACAGCTTCTACCTTAGCATTTTCAGCCTTGTGGTAGTTAGCGGAGATAGCTTCCAATTGAGCGATCACGTTAGCTTCTGCATTAGCTTCACCGAGAGCAGTAAGTTCAGCGATGTCATCACCAAGTTGTTTCTTGATGTCAGCCATAGCGAGTTCCTTTGCTTTCTTGTCGGAAGATGCATCAGCAACTGCAACAGCAGCTTCGTCGGCTTCTTCATCGGTTACGTCTTCAACCAGAGGAGCTTTGGTCTTATCACATTCGGTCAATTCACTGCGAATTGCTTCGAGCTGTGCATCGATTTTTGCTTCTTCGGAAAGAGAGTCAGCAGCGGCTTCAACCAAAGTGTCGATAGCAGAACCATCGATCTTTGCTCTGATAGCTTCGAGTTGAGCGTCAATAGAAGGAGTTTCTTCTTCTTCTTCTTCTTCTTCTTCTTCCTCTTCGCCGTCTTCCTCTTCACCTTCTTCTTTCATTTTTTCGGAAGTTTCTTCCCCTGCTTCAGTTTCGAGTTCACCAGCTTCACCAGCTTCAGTGTCGAGTTCACCAGCTTCAGTGTCGAGTTCACCAGCTTCAGTGTCGAGTTCACCAGCTTCAGCACCAATTTCACCAAGTGCGTCTTCCACACCATCAAGAGAAATTTCATCTTCGATAGGTTCTTCCATCACTGGTTCGGTAACGGTAACTTCTTCAGCACCCATTACAGGTTCTTCCATGCCCATTTCTGGAGCACCCATTTCTGGAGCACCCATTACAGGTTCTTCCATGCCCATTTCGGGAGCACCAGCGGTGATTCCTTCCTGATCGGGTTCAATGTCAGTTGGGCCACCAACTTCCTCAGTTGCCATACCAGCGATTTCTTGTCCAGCGGTTCCGGTTGCTGGGTCAACAGCCATTTTCTGGCTCTGCTGCCAATCGGATGCTTTCTGGACTGTATCACGGAGGAATCCTTCAATGTCTTGCTTGAATCCGAAACGGTCTTGGATAACAGTAGCAACCGGACCGATATCAGAAAAATCGATTACTGTCTTGTAGTCATCTTTGATCATCTTGGTGAATTCGTCAATGATAAGATTCTTATCTGCATCGCTCAATTCTTCAACTGGAGAATTGTAGTAGCGAGGCTGATTGGATTCATCATCACTGATAGATACATCAAGCATAGAACCCATATCAAAAACTCCATTGTCGTCAGTGTAATCTTCATTGGCGATAACGGACTCCATCAAGTTCATGTGTTCCTTGGCAGTGTCATTGGCAATTGATTCCATGATGTTCTGAGTTTCCTCATAACTTCTTATAAACTCAACTGCTGTTCTCATGTTTGTATTTTTCTTATTGGTCTTCATTTGAAGTTCCTCACTTAAAACCTTTACATACTGTTTATAATTCTTAGTATTTTTATTCTTAATTATGTTTATGAACGTGACAAATGTTTAATAATTGTCTTCTGACTTCACAGACAATTGCTTACGAGTAAGTCTAACATCATCTCCATCAGTGTACTCGACCGTCCTAGCCGAGAGAAGGTTCAATCCTTCTTTTAATATGTTTTTAGCGGCATTAACATCTCGGTCATGGGTTGATCCACATGATTCACATACCCATTCACGATCAGATAGGTTCAGGTCTGATTTGATCCATCCACATTCCGAACAGAGTTTGGATGATGGGAAGAATCTATCAACTTTGATAACAGTTTTATTATTCCATTTAGCTTTGTATTCTAACATGGAAACAAACATTCCCCATCCACAGTCTGATATGTGTTTGGCAAGTCGATGGTTTTTAACCATCGACTTTACATTCAAATCTTCCAGACAGATAACATCATATGATTTTATCAGGTTAGTTGAAATTTTATGTAAATTGTCTTTACGTGAGTTGGATATCTTCTCGTGGATGCGAGCAACCTTCAATCTTTGTTTTTCGGATTGATGACTACCTTTCTTTTTACGAGAAAAATGTTGCTGTGCTACTTTTAATTCTCTTTCATAACGTTTCGTGCAACGATGATTCTTGAACTTCGTTCCATTACTCGTCACGCAATAATCCTTGATACCTAGATCAAGGCCAATTGACTTCCCTGTCTTTTCTACCGGGGTATGTACAGTACAGACTAAAATCGATACGAAGTACTTCCCCATCGAATCACGTGAGAATGTACATTGTCGGATCTCACCAGTAAACTTTTTGAAGTTTCTAATATGAATCCCTGATTTAAATTTTGGTACAAATATGGAATCGGACTCAATTCTTATGTGTTGAGGAATCTTGAAGCTATTTTTTGATCGCTTCGATTTGAATGTCGGAAATTCAGCATTACCTCTGAAAAAATTTAAATACGCAGCTTCCAAATTCTTCAACGTAGATTGTAGAGTCTGTGAATTAATCTCATTTAACCATATAGTATCTTCAACACGTTTCAACTCAGTTAATTTTTTAGCTTGTGTATTATATGAGTCCGATTTCTTAGTTTCCAGATATTGATTCTTCCTCTCATTAAGGAAATAGTTATACACATATCGAACAGAACCGAAGTGCTTATTCAACAGAATCTTCTGTTCCTCACTCGGTTCAATCCGATAGCGATATGATTTCAATATCTCTTTCATATCTAATAATATATGTCATTTTATACTAGATTATTGTATTTATTAAGTTATCGTTATTTATTAGATAATCAAAAGTCTATTTTTATATAAACAATTATCATGATTATTATATATGCCAATGAACACCCATTACTCAGGTAGATTAGCGAACGCCATTGAGCGTACAATGAAGAAAGCGGAAGGCCGTGAAGGTAAGTTCTACGAAATTTTCAACAAATACGACTTTTATGATGTAAATGATGAAAATAACGGTCTTACCAAGGAACAGCGTGAGCAAGTTCCGGTTGAAAATCAAACTCGGTATACTCAGTTTGCCAATGCGATTGCTGATATGTTTAGGTTCGCTCTAGCTGATGGTGAATATGGGATTCTCACCAAGGATTTACAGAACATTGTTGACAAATTGGATACCCGTTCCAGTGCTAATAATGCACAGTTGAATGCAATCGGTAGTGGACTTGCAGGAACTGCTGGTACTCCACTTGCACCCCTTGCTGCAATCGATGCATCTAGACGCATTATGGATGCTCAGACTACTATGACTATGGGTAGTAATCCATATAATGCTGATATGATTCCCCCCATTGCTATCGGACTTGATGGGCTTCCAGTTAGTATTGCCAATGTATTCAAACCGGGATTTTTCCAACCTAACTGGGACTTTTTATTTACTCAGGAACCAGTGAAGAGCAATAAATTCTACGATGCGGGTGATGGTAAGATGCGTATCGGAGCTAATATTTTATTGGATCAGGGTGGTGATCGACGAGATCTATTCCTAAAAAACATATTTGCTGTAAATACAACTGACAAAAATTTGACTCCAATCGGTGACGTTAAAGGTGGTCTTACTGCTGAACAATATGACGTGGTTCGTGAGGCTGCTGTTTTAAGTCCAAGTACAGTCCTGAATGAGGATACTGGTGATGCTAAGTATAGAGATTTCCGATTAAATGATTCGCAAGTACAAGCATCATTTTTCAAGTATGTTCAAATGCGGTTGTGGGGAGCCATTAACAATCGCCGTAATTGGGCACATAGTCACTGGGGGCCTCTTACTCATAATTCCTGTCCAGAATACGTGAAGACAGCGGTATGTAGTTTCCTATGGACCAATGGACTCGCCATTGAACAGAACAAATCCGATGAAGCTGCATTTATTAGTTACTGTTTAACGATGGGTGTGTATTATTTGACTGGATATCAATACAAAGTCGCTATGTCTCCAATATCGGGATTCGATAGGATCATATCGGCAAGTGGTGCGAATGTTTCTGTTGAGGAAGCTATTACCGATACAGACTATGCGTTCGATGAAGTAAATGGCAGTAATATTATTGCATTTAACGGAGTTCCCAAGGATCAAGATATCGCAAACCGATATTTCACGTGGATTGCTGATATTCTCATTCGATTGACCGCAAGTACAAATGGTGAAGATACTGATATCCTTATTCGTAAAAGACGAGTAGCTGAGGCAAACCTTATATATAGAGGACTTGGGCACCCATCAGTTGAGTATGGAGCAAGCTTGTCAAAACTCGATTATTTCCATACTGAAGGCGGATTGAAAGAACGCAATTTCGATAAGCTAATGGCATTAACCATTCTTAGATATCCCAATGAAGGGGCTGCTGGTGGATCAGGAACTAATAGTTCTCTTATTGAACCTGAAGCTGATGCAGTCAAGATAAATTATGATTCTAGTGCACAGTCCGATATTGTAACCGATCTTACATTGAATGTTATTAGACGTATATGTGTGGATGCGGGTGTGCGTGAGATTACCATTACTAGTACATATAGACCACCTGAAGTACAGGCCCGTGTTATGTTCAATAACCTTCAGAACAATAATCGGGTCAACTATGCTGCACCGGGACGTGCGGTTGTTAAAGTCTATGATGATAAAAAAGCTGCATATGGAATCCCATATGGAAGTCCTGTATCGGACGCTAATCAGATTGCTGATATTAAGCAATCTATGTTGGCTGCAATTGAAAATGCTCCTCCGCAAAACATATCTAAGCATTCTGCTCAACCAAGCGTTGTGCAAGCTATCGACATTAGCCCTACCAGAATGAAACCGATTAGTAGAAAGGCAAGTTTCAGATCAATATGTATGCAATATAACAAACAGGGTGTTCTTAAAGCATTCCTCGGACCTAAACCTGATGGTCCGGGTAGTGACCCTGCTTTCCATATTGAAGTATGGCAAGATGATCGTAAACCTGACGGATTCAGTTCAGATCCAGCAATCAATAATAAGATGCCGGAAGAGCAGTTCTCTATTGGTAATCCTAATTTTGCGAAAGCTTCTGCGTGGATCAATCCGATTGCGAAGGACCATGTTGATAAGGCAAATGCTGATAGTGGTAGCGAAGATCAGGCTTAATATAAACTGTGAGTGGGTATAATTGATATGGCACATAAATCATATAAAGAAGAAAAAGAAGCGTTTGATAATCAAGTTTTTTCATATTTGATGAAAAGACTGTTTGAGGATTATGATGAGAGTGATGCATGTCATGAAGATGTTATTGACTCAATTGGTAATGTAATCGGTTCACCTGATGAAAAAAGCCAGTGGTCATATACAATGTTCGACCAATTTGTGAATATGGTTAAACAGAATATCGGAAGCGACAATATGCGAGAAATGTTTGGTTACTATAATCATATGCGTGATATCGACCCGCTTTTTATCATAAAGAATCCCGCTATTGACTATAAAACATTGAAACCAATCCTTGGTAATATTGCCACTAAGGTTAATGATAAGTCATACCTACCTGAGTATTTGTATCATGAAAGTGAGTATGTCGAAGATGATGAAATGCATAATGACGAACTCCTAAATTTTGCGGATCAAGTATCGAAAGCTCTCACGATAGCAACCTTTTTATTGTATACGTTAAGACGTAATCACAAGCTGATTGGTGAAGATTTTCCTGAAATTATTGAGTCAGTTGAATCGACCTTCAATATGAGAAGTTTTGGTGATTTCAATTATGCCAATGATTTTTGTAAGAAGCATGGATTGATTGATAATATGGGTATCACAGATGAAGGTATTCGATTAGTGGTCGCAATCGCTAAAGATGTGTGTGACTCACCTGTTCTGAATTCGGATGGTAATGGAAGACATAATCACAGACATAGTTGGAACAAACTAGGTAAGGTAAAGAAATAATCAACAACCCCTAAGCTAAAGACTTAGGGGTTTCATGGAGACCATATGAAGGATACTGGGGATTTTCAATATAACGGGATTCCCATCTTCAAAGTAGGCTTTGGAGATTTCCATATGTTTTACGATTCTCTTGAAAATAACAAGAGAATTTTGAGTAAGAACATACTTAACGAATCGTTGCAGGAATATTATCGCAAGTCCCGTGATAATGCATTCGGTATCTGTTATGAGGGGGTCATTATTGACCTCAGAGATTTCCGAAAAGAAAAGTTTTTATAAACTTTCGGTAGTATAACTCATATTTTTGAGGGTAACAATGGAAAATTTTATTCTAGTATCACTGGATGCTGATAAAAAAGTTTTGCGGGAATCTATCGATCTATATGGTCTTGTGTTGAAGGGATTTGAGTTCAAATCCGATATCGGGAGTGTATGTGAATCAATGGATGTAATATCCGAACATGGATATCGTGTAATAGTTGAGTCTGGAACGCCATTCATACATAAACCTTCTGCTCTTACTGAAGCGGGTCTTGCTGATTTGTATAAGAAATTCAAAGAAAAATTTGGTGGAACGAAAGACGAATTCGAGGAATGGTATCGCACCAAGATGGAAGAAAAGAAAGCTGCTGAGACAAAATCCGCTGAAACAGCACCCGAACCTCAAATTGCACCAAGTGCCGCTGGATTGATTGAGCCAACCAAAGAGTTAATCAGAAAAAAATTTGCTGGTGATAAAGAATCATATGGTAGGCTAATAAAAGAGTTAATCACCGATTTCAAACAGAATTGGACAGATGCGGTGGCGAATACCGCTAGACCCCAGTAACTATCATCCAACTAGGAATATAATCAAAGCCGAATCAAATAATTGATTCGGCTTTTTACGTATAAACTATTTATGTGTTATTTGAATGGTAATTTATTATGAAACGTAGAATCCTTTGTATTGATGGAGGTGGAATAAAAGGAATAATACCCGCTGCTGTGTGTGTTGAAATAGAACGCCAGACGGGTAAAAAGATAAACGAGTTATTCGACCTAATTTCGGGAACATCAACTGGAACAATTTTAGGTGCGGGACTTGCACTCGGTATTCCTGCTCAAGTCATGTTGGATCTGTATATGGTCTATGGTGAAGAGATTTTCACCAAGCGTATTCGGTGGTTCAGACCGTGGCAATACATAACCAAACCAAAGTACTATAGAGAATATATCGAGCGACATCTTATTGATAATTATGGAGCAGATACTTGTATCACTGATATCAATCAGACCAAGTTCATGTGTGCTGCCTATGATGCAATTAAGAAAAAATACGAATTTTTTACTTCATGGCAAGATCGGTACGCTGATCGAAATCTAGTTGACGTTGTGTTGTACTCAATGGCCGCTATCACGTATTTTGGTAAATGTAATGATCCTAAACATAATGCGGTTTATACTGATGGTGCGATGGGTCTGTTTAATAGCACTTCTGTATCAGCGGCAATTGAGACTCCGAAACTTGGTTGGGGTGAAGATGATCGATATATTCTCAATCTAGGATGTGGTCAGGGATTCTATAAAGAAGGTGATTATGAATCGGTATCGAAGTGGAATAACATCGATCAGATTATCAAGATTTATCTTCCGAAAGAAATTCGAGCTGCGAATGAACTAAAACGAGCCGCTCTTAATTCTCCGATTACGCCAAATATCCGCATTGAAGTATTAGACCCTGAAATGGAACGTGGTTTACTCAGTTTGGATAATTATAGGAATGCATCTGCGTTGTTGAAAGTAGGTCAGGAAATCGCCAAAAATGCGGCAAATCTCGAAGTATTAAAATAATTTTTAGGTAGAAAAATGTGCTTAGTAAGGCGTAGTATATAAACTATGTTATAAAGTACATATTGGATATCTAAATGTTAATTGAGAAAAAGACCGAAAAGGATACGTTAGCTACCCGAATATTGACACGAGCAAGAGATTACGGACTTGCTAACCCTAAGGGTCCTGTTTTCGACAGGATGTTCAACAGGGATGAAACTGATCGTCAAGTAGAAATATCCCGCAATATTATTGGTCAGGGTAGTGCTCAGTTATCATATCCCAATGGTTTATCTCCTGATGGTTATAGTTCGTTTGCTCCTACACTCGGAGTCAATCCGTCTAACGTAGATCCAAACCGAGCAGTTGAAGTTACTGCCGAAAACCAAGTTCACCTTTACTGGAAAAAGAATCGTGAACGTGTAATGAAGTATTACCGAATCGCTGGTCGCTCCGAAGTATCAGAAGCACTCAACCAGATTTGCGATGAAGGTATATACAAAGATGATTTAGGTGAAATCTGTTCGCTACGTGTTGACCAAGATGCTGAAATCGGTGAATCTGTTAGACTTCGTCTACATAGAACATTCAGACGTGAAGTTCTGAAACGAATTTTGAACTTCGATAAATCTGGCTGGAAACTTATGCGTAGACTTCTCATAGAAGGACGTTTGTTCCTTGAAGTAGTTTACAGTGAAGCCGAAAATAAAATTGTTGGTGTGAATGTGCTTCCGTCACAGAACATGATTATTGTTGTTCAGGATGGATTGATTGTTGGATACCGTCAGATGCTGGAAGGTGTATATACTTCTGCTACACAGACTGGTGGTAAGAACTACATCGATTTCTCTCCCAATCAGATTCTATATGCAGATCTTGACATGTTTGGTCCGGGTAATATCAATGACCCTCGTTCCCCTCTTGAATTCGCTGTGAAGGCATTCAATCAGTTGAATGCAATCGAAGACTCCATTACGATGTATCGTATCCAATGGGGTAGTGAGAAACTCATTTTCAAGATCGATACTGGTCTTATGCCTAAGCCTAAAGCTGAAAAGCACATGAAAGACCAAGCAAAGATTTTCTCTCGTCGTGTTGACTATAATACAGCAACAGGTGAAATCACCAATGCTGGGCGTGTGATTGGTCTGGGTGAACATTTCTTCATTTCAACTAGCAGTCAGAGCCAAGGTTCCGATATTCAGCGTCTAGATAGCGGTGATAACATTGGAAACATCGAAGATCTTAAGTATTTCAAGCGTAACCTTGTAAATGCTATGATGGTTCCTCCGGGTCGTATTACTGCATTGCAGGGCGATGGTGAGAATTTCAGTAACGGTAAGATCGGGGAAGTAACTCAAGCAGAAATCGCCTTTGCTCGTATGGTGCAACGTTACCAGATTCCTTTAGATGAAATTCTTACTCGATTGTTCGTCATGGTATTGAACACAATGCCTGAAATTTCTGATGACATTAAGCTTGAAGAAAATTTCGGTATAATATTCAATAAGGCAAACGCTTTCCAGAACTTCATTGATGCTGAGGTCATGAATACCAACCTCGATACATTCGACAAGATTATGAAGAATGTTAAAACCGAAGAAAATGTAGGTGGTGTACTGTCAGTTGAATACGCTTTACGTAAAGGATTGAAGCTAAGTGATGCTGAAATAGTGCAGATTCGTGAGCAGATCCGAACCGAGAGAAAGCTTGCTGAGGAAGATGAGTAGTAATTTTTCGATAAATTATAAACTTAGGATATATGAAGAGTAATAATAAAAAACGGATCAAAGCTTTAGTTAGCGGTCTCATGGCTAATGATGAAACTCGTGTTAAGAATTTAGTACGAGAGTTGACTGAAAGTATTATTCCTGAAAAGGAAGATGATATCATGGATATTATTACCGAAAGTTTTAAGGGGGAGACAAATGTCTAAGCCAATCGGAAATCTTCTTCAGGAAGAAATTGAATTTAAGACCTCCGTGATGTACGAAGATGCTATTGACCTTGCTGGTAAGAAAGTAAAACGTCTGAAAGTAGAAGGTATTGCAATCGTTTGTGACATTCCGGGGATTAATGGTCGTTCGTATCCATTGAATATATTGAAAGCTGAAGTAGCTAGATTCAATGAGAAATTCGTGAAGACGGGTCGTGCTGCTGCCGAACTTAACCATCCACGTCTGACTCCAGAAGGTGAAGGTAAGGATTATTCTGTATTCGAAATGAATCTCATGAAGACATGTGCTCTGATTGAAGAACTTCGATTCGAAGGAAAGAACCTTTACTGTAAGATGGTTATCGTTGAGGATCATCCAGCGGGTCAGGCTATCGCAGCTCTTATCAAAGCTGGATATGTCCCCGGATATTCTTTGCGTGGTGCTGGTTCTGTAATCGATACTGGTATGGGTTACTATGAAGTGGCTGATGACTATCGACTGATTACTATTGATATTGTTGGTAACCCATCTTTCGATGACAAGGCTTTGATTAAGCCTAAGTATGAAGCCCTCATGTCTACCAGTGCAAAGATTCTCACCGAATCCGTTAACATTGCTAGAAGAGAAATGCTTTATAACCGTGATGTCATGGTTGGGTTCAAGAAATTTGACAAGGTTGCATTCGAAAGCTGCATCACTGACATGAGACGCAGTGGCGACCTTTAAGGAGTAAACGATGGGATTCAAATTAAAAGGTGTGGTTTCTGACGAACAATTGAAGGCTCTGTCGCCCGAAGCGATTTCCTCAATTGAAAAATCGATTAATGAATCAATGGATGCCAAGTTGGAATCCATCGAGTCTGATAATGCACGTAAGTTCGAAGAATTGGTTCAGAACCTCACAGATAAGTTCGATAAGCAAGTTAGTAACGTGGTTGTTGAAAGTGCTCGTGCGAATACAGGGAATCTGGTCAATCAGAAACTGTATAACATTGTGAAGGATATTGCAAATCTTCTTGAAGGTGCAGGTATCACTACAACTGAAAAGACTAAGGAGCTTAGAGAAAAGCTCAAGAAAGCGGATGAAAAGCTCGAACAGTCTTACGAAGATCGTGAAGCGATCAAGGATCAATTGGATGATGAGATGAAGAAAAATCTTATCTACACTAAACTTCATGGGATGAAGCCTGAAGTGGTTGATCTTGCTATCGAAACTTTCAAAGATAAAGACATCCGTGAAATTGATGACGAAGCGATTCAAGCATTCCTTAGTGGTGATTTCACTGATTTGGTTGCTGATTCGGTTGAAGGCGATAATTACACAGGTGATCTCAATCTGGATCAGGTTCGTGATGCACTGGCTGAAATCGATGAAGGTAGACGTGTCCCAAAGGGAAGTGAAGTATTCGAGAGTCTTGGTCGTGGACTGAAGTCACAACGTGCGGCTTCTTCGCCTAACGTAACTCAGGCTGATCTTGATAATTCGGTTGCACTAACTGAATCTTATGGTGCTGGTGTCGATAGTGAAGCTATTGAAACAATGAATAAGATTGCTGAGTTCCGTGATTTCGGATATAATTTCCAGTAAGGATTGATAATTCATAGAATTATCGAAAATTACAAATAATCGCCAATTAATAACCAAAATTCTATATTACATACACATATGGGCACCAAAAGTGCCCTTTTTTCATTTTCAATGCAGATTACCGGATATTCATAAAAATAGCGGAAATTCGGCTATAAACACTATATGAAGACTAATGATAGCACTTGCTATTACGAGGTATATCGAAAATGAAAAAGGTACAAAGAAAAAGCTTGATCCAGAAGTGGGCACCTGTGCTCGAATCTGACATCGGTGCTCCAATCAAGAGCCAGACACAGGCATCTGTTATGGCAACTGTTTTGGAAAACCAAGTTAGATTGAACAAGGGCTTCCTTCCTGAATCTGCAAACGTTACTGGTGACGTAGAAGTTTACCAACAGTATGCACTTCCTTTGATTCGCCGTCAGTTCCCTGAACTGCTTGCGATGAACACTGTTGCTGTTATCCCTACCACCACTCCACAGGGTATCTACTTTGCTCTCCGTTATCTTTATGACGGCACTACAAAGGCTGGTACTTTCCGTAATGGACAGAAGAAAGAAATTGGTTTCGACCTTGACACCGACCACACTGGTGCTCAACCCGGAACTGGTGCACCTTGGTCTACCGCCGAAGGTGAATTCCTTTCTAACTACATGGAAAATGGAACTACTCTGAATACTTTCGAAACTGACGGCACAACCGTTGGTGGAAACCGTATCAAGAGAGCTTCTATCAAAGTTATTAAAGGTTCTGTGATTGTTGGTACTCGTGCCATCAAGTCTCACTACACTCTTGAACTTCAGCAAGACCTTGCTGCCGTTCATGGTCAGGACATCGAAGCTCTTCTTCTTGAAGCTCTTCAGTTCGAAATCCAACAGGAAATTGACCGTGAAATCTTGGCTGCAATGAAGTTTGCTGCTACCGCTGTTGGTCTCGGTGGTGAAACCGCTATCCCAGTTAATTTGGCTTCTACCCTCGCTCCAGTTGATGGTCGTTGGGCTGCTGAACGTATCGCTGGTGGTATCGTTAACACTATCTTGGCTGTAGCTCAGAAGATCGCTGTTACTTCTCGTATGGGTTCTGCAAACTTCGCAATTTGCTCCCCTGACGTTGTTGCTGCAATCTCTACTCTGAACAACGGTATTTACATCCCTACTTACATGCAATCTGACATGAACACTCAGCCCGGTGGCGGTGTTGCAGAAGCTGGTGTATTGCTCGGTGGTGGTATCAAGGTATATCGTGACATCTATGCTGAAGAATCTTATGCCCTCGTTGGTTATAAGGGTCCTCGTCAGGGTGAATCTGGTATCATCTTCATGCCTTACATCCCTTACATCTTCACTAAGACTGCTGGACAGGAAGATGGATCTCCACGTTTGATCGTTAAGAGCCGTTACGCTATCGTAGCTAACTTGCTTGGTGCAGGTCAGTTCTACCGCAAGGTTGAATTCGCTAACATCAACAGTGCTATCCTTGGCATCAACAGTGCTGCTGACGTTTATCCTTGGGAAGTTAGCGGTGCTACTTATGACCCTAACCTGCCTCAGGACCTTGGTGGTATCCAGAACTCCGCTGACGCATGTCTCAGTCCTCAGGGTGATACAGGAGACATCAACGTATAAGTTGATTCTCACTAGTTGCAAGTTAGTTTTAGTCTTCATTTCTCTGAACCTTGGGCTTAGCCCAAGGTTCTTTTTTTATATGTATGAATTCAAAAACATATTTTATGTATAAACTCTGGTAAATTAGGAGTACCATAAAATGGCCAAAAAGAAAATTACTTTCGACCCAAACGCTTCTTATATGGAAGAAGCCGCACAACCTGTATATGACGCTGACCTTTCTCAAGTTGAATACGATCCTATGATCGATGGTGGTGATATGCCATATATACCACAAGGTAGGGGAGGACATAATCCATACGCTAATCCATACGCTAATCCAAAACAGCAACAGTATCGACCAATCAATCAGGGATTTGTTGATGTGGATAATATCCAGAATTTCTCAAATCAGCAACGGAACCCACAACAACAGTTTCAACAGCAGATGTATGAAGCATCTCAGGAACCCGGAATTGATTACCGAACTGCTGGTAAAAATGTAGAACTTATGTCAGGTGCCCTTGATGCATTTAACTCGGTTGATAGAAGTACATCCGCTGGTAGCGATAATGAAGTGTATGCAATCGGTGTTGCAATTAAATCGATTCAGGATGCAATCAAAGTTCTCCGAGATGTTGAGTACTGGATTCCCACCACTCATGAGAGACTTGCTCCTCAGTTGAAAAAGGTTGGAACTCCCATTGTGAAAGCCCTTGCTGCATATGCTGAGAAGATTGAACAGTTGAAATAGTGCTTTGTATAAACTATAGAAAAGTACTATTGGTAACATTATGTCGATCTTTTCAAACAATAATTTCTTAATCAGACATGAACACCGAGATTTCTGGTCTGATGTTCAACGTAACGTTGAACGTATCGGTGACGTAGGTAAACAAAGTGATGATTTCAAGGAACGTGCATACAAGCAATTCCAGAATCATGACTATCATAAATTGGCTGAGATTCAGGATGAGTTCATCCCTGAAGATCCACTATATGGTACTCCGGGTCGTCCGAACAATCGAAATTACAATCGCATGGAATATGATGAAGTCGAACGCCATGATGGAAAGGATAATGACAGTGTTAAGAAGGAAGTAAATGATAAGGTAGAAATGAATGTAAATGATATCATTAACGCATTTCAGAAACAAGGTTGGACCCTGAATTCTACAGCATCTGCAATTGGTTCTGATCCTATCACGAAATCTGATTACGATGGCCAAATGACAACTGATAAATAATAATATCCAATAGCAAATACGAAAAGCGACTCATTCGAGTCGCTTTTTGTCTCCCCTCAATGTACTTGTTTAACAGCGATTCACACGACCGAGATCATATATGATCTCATCTTTGTATTTTTGGTTAACCTTAGTTGATTCAACGGTTACGTTGGCTTCCCGCAATAGATGGAATATTACATTCGAATTCAAATTCTTCGAGTTAGATACATGGGTTTCTACTAATTTGGCAAGGATCATTATATTTAATTGAAAGTGTTTATAAATAGTTTATATAGTTAAGTAAATATCGTCATTTTTGACCAATGAGTTTTTATTATGCCCAAACTTCGTTGTACCTAAACTACCTTATTTATCATAGCAATTGCACTCGATTCTAAAACTGTGCTATCGCCTAAGTTGCTAGTAAATAACAAAGCATTAGCACCATTTAAGTATTGCCTTCTACACACCAATTCAATCTCTACTGGAGTTGCTTGCACTAAGGTATTAGATGAAGCCCCTAATTGATACTCATTAGTGTATCTATTATTCGCAGAGTCCCATGAATATCTATGAACCCTAAGTCCTACATAAGCACCGCCACCTGATGGTTTTCTATATGTTGCTCGCCAGACTATATCATAATAAGCAGGTACAGATATATCAAAATAATAAAGCCCCCCATATTGCTTCCATTCAACGTTAGCCCCCGAATTATAGGACTTAGGGTTATATCCTTGCTGTAAGGTTTTATATATACGATTCTGAGAGCCATTGAAATATGCATTGGGGAAATAATAGTCTCCAGTTTCAGTTGTCGAATGAATAACTGAATCAGGGTGCACTAAAGTATCACCCTTAAACACACAGCATTCCTTACCCCCTACATGGATTTGTTGTAAAGGGTTTGAGCTTGTTCCTTTATAAATAGGCATTATAACTCCTTAGTAACACAAATAAATTGCATTGTTATCATTTCTCGATGCTGATATACTTTGATAAACAAATGATGTTGATGGTGCCAAGCCAGCTCCAATCTTAGGCGTAGTGCTCCAGCCAGCAAATGCTCCCCCCTCCCATGATTGTCGATAGTACGGCATACCAGCTTGGTGTGGGTAGTATGTTTGTATTACTGTGCCCTGAAATGCCTCAACTACTAAAAAACCCCACTTATAAGCCTGTACACCATTGATTGTTGGTCCGTTCGCACCACTCCAACCAGCGACATTATAAATACCTACCTCAGTAAAACTATTCCAATCCTCCGATGTAAGTCTCCCAGTTTTTGAATAATCTGACGGAGCTTGTTTGAAAGATATTGACCCCGTAGGAGGAGTAGCAACAGTACCATTTTCGGAATTTAGTTTGATATTGTACGGGCTCTTGAACTCGGTTATGTGGCACCTATCATAAGGCTCACCTTTCTGTGCGTATATGTCATACGTACCTTCTTCTCTCTTATGGTAATATACTCCATAGTTTTGACCTTCATAGGTGGCTAATTCAACATAAGGATTCAGTGCATTAGTGGACTGGAAACGTATCGTTAACCGACATGTTTTATTTGCTCCACGTCTAGATAAAGTGATCGTTATCGGTTCATTTGTATAACCACCAACGCATGTTAGTGAACATACTTTTAACCAACCTGCTGTACCAGATCCAAGCGAAGCCATGTGAAATCTTTGCACCACATTTTGATACATTAAGCTTGAAGGTACTACATCATTACCATCGATAGTCATGTATTGTGCTTTTCGTACATGGCCATATAAAGATGTAGTCCCTTCACCGAAAAATGAAGGATCAAAAAATGCGTGATATCTTTCGGCACCATCAGTGATACCATAACCTGCTAATGTATTAGGTTTGTTCTCTAATTCACTAAAGTCCGTTCCATGTGGGTTGCCTGATGTTTGTGAATGATCATAAGCAACCTTGCCTCTATCACCACGGTAAGCAGTTGACGATGTTTCACCAAGGGCTAAACTAGGGCTGATTTCGGTATACCCAGAGCCATTCCACCTATAAGTAAGATTAGTATCTAAGGTAATATAAATTTTACCGTTTTCACCTGTTGTTGGGAGAGACGAATAACTTTCTACGACAACTACATCATCGACATAGCTTGGTAATTGAGTGGAAGGCACTCTACCTGTAGAATCCAACTCGGCCACCCCATCTGGAATCCCTTTTAACGTTGAATCTAGATATGACGAATCTGCTGTGGTTTTAGTAATATAATCTTGTGAAGTTGTCCATTCTTGGGTAGCTACTTGTTTATTGTTTACAAGTAAGTTATAGGCATTGATATTTCCGTAAACATTACCTCCTGTAAGCGGTAGATATTCATCTAAATCTGTATCATCCGCTTTACTATTTAACACATCTTGCAATCCGGAGATATCATTGATTGATACGTCTGTTATACCATAACCTGCTAATGTATTGGGTTTGTTCTCTAATTCACTAAAATCCGTTCCATGGGGATTACCTGATGTTTGCGAATGATCATAAGCAGCCTTGCCTCTATCTCCTCTATAAGCAGTTGACGATGTTTCGCCAAGTGCTAAACTAGGGCTGATTTCGGTATATCCAGAACCATTCCATCTATATGTTAAATTGCTATCTATTGTGATGTAAATCTTACCATCTTCACCTGTTGTGGGTAAATTAGAGTAACTTGCAAATGTAATCACATCATCAACATAACTTGGTAACTGCGTAGATGGCACTCGGCCAGTAGCATCTAAGGAAGCAATTCCATTATTCTGGCCAATAGCCGAGTTATTAACTTTAGCGTTTAATGCATCTTGTAAGCCATTGACATCAGCAATATTAGTATCTGGATTACTACCAGACTTTATTCGACCATACATATCGACTTCTACTTGTTTGTATGTACCTGCAATCGAATCAATGCCAGTATCTAAAGGCGTATCAATATTAGTTACTATGGCATTCGAACAAGATATGAGTTGAGAATATGAATTTTTAACATCTTGTGTTAATAAATTATCATTTGGTAATTTTTGTAACTCTTCGTTAGCTTCAATGAACATTCCAGCCATTAAAAGATCGAATACTGATTGCATTTTAGCAAAAACAATAGGAGATACTCTATGATCTACTCCATGTTTAATAGCATCTTCTTTGAATCGGTTAACAATAACTTTACCGACCTCTATATTAAATGATTCATCGCTGGCAATTCTAAACGTGTCTTGAATCATATCATCAATGTCACACAAAGCATCATGGATATTTACCTCAATATACTCAGCATCATGACAAATAAAATCACCATTAATTATGTGATCTTTAATTTCCCACTTATATGCCGATACAAATATGCGATTATTCCAGATGCCTATTGTAACATTTGGTTCGATCCCACATAAAGTTGTCTGAGTGATATTAGTCAATTTTACGATTTTATAATTTTTCATAGTCTACCTTTAGGCTTTATAACCTATAATCCAAAAACGTTTGCTGTCGCTTGAACCACCGAATGTTGCTGGTGGCGTTGCCTGATTTTGATCTTCTTTAGCTAAAAATGGTTCATTAGATGCATACATACCGCTTGCAAGTAACAATTGACATCCATTTGCATTACCGCCAACATAGAAGTAATATCTTTGGTTTTTAGTTAACGAACATACTGAAGTTAATGGTGCTGATACAATACCTACTGATGAAGGCGTGAACGCACTTGTCTGACATACAAGATTTAGTGAAGAATCATAAACTGCCAAATAGAGGCTATCTGACCCAGTTTGTGTGATATAACATGCCATAGTATCTATCCCTGTAGAATAAGGCACAAATAAACCTGTTACATGTGAGTAAGTTCCGTCAAACGTTCCCCCTTGATCAGTTGCCATTGATATTGGGAATGTTTCTATATTATTTTCATCGGAATTCGATGGTTCTCCCTGTGGTCCGGTCAATCCCTGAGGTCCACTGATTCCCTGAGGTCCAGTCAATCCCTGCGGTCCAGTCAATCCCTGAGGTCCACTGATTCCCTGAGGTCCAGTCAATCCCTGTGGTCCACTGATTCCCTGAGGTCCACTGATTCCCTGAGGTCCAGTCAATCCCTGTGGTCCACTGATTCCCTGAGGTCCACTGATTCCCTGAGGTCCAGTCAATCCCTGCGGTCCAGTCAATCCCTGAGGTCCACTGATTCCCTGAGGTCCACTGATTCCCTGAGGTCCAGTCAATCCCTGCGGTCCAGTCAATCCAGTATTTCCTTGTTGTCCGATATTTCCGACACTACCTTGTGGGCCAATATCTCCCTGAGGCCCCTGTGATCCAGTAGGACCACCATTATTAATCCATTGTGCTACACCAACACTTGAGTCAATGCATATATATTCAATTAGTGCTGTATTATCAATCCAGCGAGAAAATTTAGCGTAACCAACAGATGCGTCATCGGAGACAGTAGGTGCAGTGGTTGCATTCAAATTATTTTTTATTAGTTGTACTGGATTAGAACCATTACCAAGGATTGTGTAATCAGCAGACAGCGAAGTTCTACCAGTACCACCATTAGTGACACCAGTGAAGTCCCCTGAACTAAATGGTATTAATTTTCCAGATTCGTTTTTTAATGGCTTCTTTTCGGGCATGGGTAAAATTCTGTCAGTGCTATATCTTGTTATAGTTTATAACATCCGACTGTATTTTATACTCCGAGTGGAAGTCTCATGTTTACTAAAAACTCAGTTGCTGATGTTGCAATCCCCATTACTTGTGTAAATCCACTGGTTGGAGGAGTGATTGTTAATGCACCGCCGGAACTGACAAAATATTCAGTTCCCACAATCAATCCAGTGAATCCAGCAATTGTTCCGATTGTTACAACGGGAATTGAGCCACCTGCAATTTGATTAGAAATCGCAACCGTTCAAACGAAATTACAAATAATTACAAACTGAAATACTCAGGATGTTTTTGTGAAAATGTTTGTTTGAACTCGGCACCGTAAGGTCCGAGGGCAAACCGAGCCAGTGAGTTCACTGCACCGAC
>Ga0265293_10002524_pt1 | contig 36375 bp, 37 predicted proteins | sample Munlanlewell138R_FD_192505 | JGI IMG/M metagenome (GOLD analysis project Ga0265293, IMG submission 192505) | Leachate microbial communities from a municipal landfill in Southern Ontario, Canada - Leachate well 138R | ecosystem: Engineered > Solid waste > Landfill > Unclassified | place: Canada... | reverse complement strand
AGTCTATCCAGGAGTAACAGAAGAAGAATGTTTGCCAGTAGTAGAAAGAGTATCAGGATTGAAATACAACCAAGACTTTTTCGCAGGCTACTCACCAGAAAGAATAAACCCAGGCGACAAAGAACATACAGTAGAAAAAATACGCAAGGTAACCTCAGGCTCAACACCTGAAATTGCAAAGATAGTAGATGAAACCTATAATGCAGTCCTAATCAACGGAACCCACTTAGCAACCTCCATAAAAGTAGCAGAAGCATCGAAGATAATCGAAAACTCACAAAGAGACGTAAACATAGCCTTTATGAATGAGCTTGCAAAAATCTTCAACGCTATGGGAATCGACACCAACGACGCCATAGAAGCAGCAGCCTCCAAGTGGAACTTTATTAAACTAAAACCAGGCTTAGTAGGAGGACACTGCATATCAGTAGACCCATACTACCTAATCCAAAAAGCACAAGTCTATGGAGTCCTTCCAAGAATAATGTCCGATGCAAGACGACTAAACGACAATATGGGAGAATACGTAGCCAATCGAGTAATAAAACTAATGAACCATAAAGGAGTAATGGTAAAAGACGCCAAAGTCCTAATCTTAGGAATAACCTTTAAGGAAAACTGCCCAGACATACGCAATACAAAAGTAGTAGATATAGTTCACACCCTTGAACCATACACCAAAAACATAACCATCTACGACCCATGGGCAAACCCAGAAGAAGTTAAACACGAATACGGAGTAGAAGTAGTAAATGAATTACCAAAAGAAAAATTCGATACAGCAATATTAGCAGTAGCACATAAAGAATTTGCAACTCTAAATATTCAAACCCTACTAAACCAAACTCACGTAATATTCGACGTAAAAAGCTTCTTGCCAAAAGAAATAGTAGACGGACGATTGTAGATTTTTGTCCACGAATTACTCGAATTACACAAAGATATACGGCATCGCCATAAATGACATTTTAAAATTACCGTAAAGTGGAAGAGGCTTAAAACCGTATAGAAAGTTTATACTGTTTGAGCGCAGCGAGTTTATAAACTTTTAGGTTTTCAGCCTCTGGAATAGGTAATTTTGAACAGTCTGGATTTTTGCTTCGTTTGCATCAAGGCACCCGAAAAACAAAGCTCGAGAGCCACGAAGTGAAATGAAGATAGAAAACTGTTATGATGTAAACAGTAACGAATATTGGAAGATAAAAGTGAAAAACTAATTAAATGAAAATAGAGTAAGGAATTAATAGAATTAGGAATTAGGAGTGAGGAATTAGGAGTTAATTCAAAACTCAAAACTTAAAACTCAACATTGTTAAGGGTTTTTATATGAGCAAAAAAGAGACAATAACCGTACAGGGTACTGAAATAACCGTTATTTCGGAGAAAAACGATGATTACATTTGTCTTACCGATATGGCAAAAAGACAAGAGGGCGAAGACCATATCCGTAATTGGATGCGCAATCGCAATACTCTTGAGTTTCTCGGCACTTGGGAGATGTTACACAACCCAGCATTTAAAGGTGTCGAATTCGACACCTTTTTGCACGAGGCTGGAGCAAATCGTTTTAATATGACACCCCGCAAATGGATTGAGGCAACCGATGCTATCGGTATTATATCCAAAGCAGGTCGAAACGGCGGAACTTATGCCCACAAAGATATAGCGTTTGAATTTGGTTCATGGCTTAGTCCTGTGTTTAAACTCTATCTAATCACCGAGTATCAGCGACTTAAAGAGGCTGAAAATAATCAGATACTTGGTGAATGGAATGTAAAACGAGTGCTTAGCAAAGTTAATTATACAATTCATACAGATGCTGTCCGTGATTATATTATTCCTAAAATTGATATTGAGCGAGATAAATCATACGCCTATGCAGATGAAGCCGATATGCTAAACCTCTTCACTCGATATACCTATCTGAAGGAAACTGCAAAACAGCAACTATCACGACTCAATACCATAGACGCAGAAAAGGGATTTAGAAAATTAAAAAGTGAAAACTAATTAAATGAAGAGATAGAAAGGAATTAATAGATTTGTGAATTAGGAATTAGGAATGAGGAATGAGGAATGAGGAATTAGGAGTTAATTCAAAACTCAAAACTCAAAACTCCACATTCAAATCACCTCAACACCTAAACGATTAAACGACTCAACACTATAACAATTTAAAACTTAAAACTTAAAAATTCAAATTTAAAAGTAGCAGATGAATCCATTTAGTTACGGAACAATAGTAAGAGGAGATAACTTCTATACATCAAAAATTACGCTTAGAAGCGTAACGCTCAAAAGCGTAATTTAAAACTTGAACAAACACAATTTAAAAATAAAACAAATCCGTGTAAATTAGTGTAAATTCGTGGACAAAATGATAAAAGAAAAAAAAATACTAGTAACAGGAGGAGCAGGTTTTATTGGCTCTAACTTAGTTGAAGAACTATTACGTTTAGGAAATACAGTAACCTGCTTAGATAATTTTGCAACAGGCAAGAGGGAGAATATCCAGCCTTTCTTGAGCAATCCTAATTTCACACTAATTGAAGGAGATATTAGAGATTTGGAAACATGCCGAAAAGCAGTGAAGAATCAAGAATACGTACTTCACGAAGCAGCACTTGGATCTGTTCCTCGTTCCATAAATGACCCAATAACCACTAATGATGTAAATATATCAGGCTTTCTGAATATGCTTGTAGCATCAAGAGACGAGGGAATAAAACGATTTGTCTATGCAGCCAGTAGCTCAACCTATGGCGATAGCAAAGCACTACCAAAAGTAGAAGATAAGATAGGCAAACCATTATCCCCATACGCAATAACAAAATATGTAAACGAACTCTATGCAGATGTTTTTGCAAAAACTTATGGAATAGAATGTATAGGACTAAGATACTTTAATGTATTTGGACGACGTCAAGACCCAAATGGAGCATATGCAGCAGTAATACCATTGTTTGTAAAGAAATTCATAACACACGAAAGCCCAGTTATCAATGGAGACGGAGAATTCTCAAGAGACTTTACCTATGTTGATAATGTAGTGCAGATGAACCTAAGAGCTCTAACCACAACAAATTCAGAAGCAGTAAATCAAGTTTATAATACAGCATTTGGAGAACGCACAACACTAAACCAATTAGTAGAATACCTAAAAGAATACCTTTCAGCATACGATAAGGAAATAGCCAATGTAGAAGTCCTTCACGGACCAAACCGAGCAGGAGATATTCCTCATTCGCTTGCAAATGTAGATAAAGCAAAAACCCTATTAAACTACAATCCAAAATTCTCAATGCGACAAGGATTAAAACAAGCTTGTGATTGGTATTGGGAAAATTTGAGATAAACTTTTAGTTTTTCACTTTTACCTTTTCACTTAATAGGTATTGGGAAAATTTGAGATAAAATATTTGTTTGAATATTAAAGTGGATCAAATTATATAAGTATTTATATTTGCTGTAATAATTTTATATATGAGTAGTATAAAACAAAAATTAGGTCAATATCAGTTTAGCACTATTGTAAGTGTTGCCGGAGATGATATTTTTGATATTGAACATCACGAAATTGTAAATATATTTAATTCTTCATCTAACCCTTTTTTACAACATCCTAAAGTTATTATTGCTGACCCTTTTTTATTTGTCCATAAAAATGAATTATATCTTTTTTATGAAGAACAAATTGATTTGAGAGGCAAGGGGTTAATTAAAATGACAAAAACAAAAGATTTAGTTAGGTGGAGTAATCCTGTAATTGTTTTAGAAGAATCTTTTCATCTTTCTTATCCTAATGTTTTTGAAGTAAATGGGGATATATATATGATGCCTGAGACAGGACATGATTTATCTATTAAACTATATAAAGCAAATAATGATTTGACAAAATGGACATATCATAAAACTTTATTAGAGGGTAAGAATTTTGTAGACAGTTCAATAGTTTATTATGATAATTTGTATTTCTTGTTTACGACAGAATACATAAAAGGAGAATATATTCTATATCTATTTTTTTCTGAATCATTAGATAATAAATGGATAGAGCATCCACAGTCGCCAATCTCTAAGTCTCCGGATGAAGCAAGGTGTGCTGGTTCTGTATTTAGCCATAATAATAAATTATATAGACCATGTCAATTAACATCAGAAAAATATGGTGGTGGTGTTGATATATATGAAATTATAACTATAAATACTAAGGAGTATAAAGAAAAGAATTATAGAAGAATAATACCAAATTACAGAAAAGAATATTCTGAAGGCGGTCATCATTTTAATAAATGTAATTGGAATGATAAACATATAATAGCTACAGACATAATAAAATTTCAATATAACTTCTTTGAAATAATCAGGAGAATTAAAGCAAAAATATGATGAAGTATTTTGAAAAAATTAAAAAGTATGGAGTTATTAGTAGTATTGTTATCGTTCTTAAAATGATACTAAGAATAAATATAATGAAATTTCATTATATGAAGTTAACAATTGATTATGAGAAAGCAAAGAAAGAAAGTGAATGTATTGAGTCAAAAGTAAAAGAATTAACTTATGATGATTTCTTATTAGGAGATAAAATGATATTTAATAAAAAGAAACTTGAGATAATAAAATATAGATGTTCTGATACAGATTATAAAGCTTATGGTATTGTTGAAAATAATATTTTAATTTATTCTACTTGGATTTCATTAAAACAACTTGGTTTACCAATAAAATCAAATATTGAATTGTTAGAAAATGAAGGTCTCCTTGAGGATTCTTATTGCCATCCTTCTGCTAGAGGGAAAGGATTACATTCAATAATGAATCATTATAGATTGAGAAAATTATATGAATTTGGAAAAACAGAATGCATTGCTATTGTATTAGATGGAAATATTCCAGCTTATAAGGTTCAAAAGAAATCAGGATTTGAAGATTTAGGTGTTTTTTATATAGGGAAGATTTTAGGAATTCGTTTTTCAACACTTAATAAGAGTAAATATGATAATTGATAGAATAGAATTTTTTAAATTACAAAAACAATTTTCTAATATCCCATTTAGTCAATCAGAAGAATGGTTAAATAGCTTAGGAAATCTTGATAATGTTAAATTTTATATTGATGATGTAAATGATCCATGTATTTGCGCATGGGGTATTCTATATAAAAGAAGGTTTATAGGCAAACATTTATTAATTGATGGAATAACAAAAAAAAATATAGAAATAAAAACAATAAAATCATTTTTTCTGAATATAATTAGTAATGATTATTCTATAGTTGAAGTTTCTGATATTGATTTTTATAAAGAAACGTTTGAAATTGGTGTGAGACAAGCTGGTTTTTTTCGACCAATATTATCTTTATGCCCTCTAACTTTAATTGTTGAATTAAATAAAGATTTAAATTTTCACAGAAATTGGAGAAGAAATGTGAAAAAAGCTATATCAGAAGGATGTTTATTTTATGAGGAGAGGAGACCAACGATTGAAAATTTGGAGATATTTATTAGTTTGTTTAATCAATTAAAAAATAGAAAAGAACTTGGTTTTTCTTTAAATTCTGAATCATTACTTAAGTTATTTGCTTGTGATAATTATAAACTTTTTTATGTAAAAGATAAAAATGGAATATTCTTATCAGGTAGAATTATATATATAAATGGAGATAGATCTTATGATATTTTTGCAGCAAACTCTAATGATGGAATCCTTAAAGGTGCAGCATATTATATTCAAGAAAAAATCTTGTATTATTTAAAAGACAATGGTGTAAGTATTTTTGATTATGGAAGAATTTCACCAAGTGCTGATAATATGAATAACATCTATAATGCAAAAAGTTATTCTGGTGGTTTTCCCGTACAATATAATGGGCAATGGAGTTATTCTAAGAAAAAATATCTATATATGCTATATGAGATTTATAAGTTTCTTGTTAGAAAACAAAGAAGATATTAATGTTGTATAATGAGTAAACAAAGAACCATAAAAGGCATTCTAATATAATATTAATTATGATAAATATGAAAAAAATAATGTTGGTATTTGGAACAAGACCGGAAGCTATTAAAATGGCACCATTAGTAATGGAGTTTCGAAAATATCCTGATAAGTTTAATATAATAATATGTGTTACCGCACAACATAGAGAAATGCTTGATCAGGTTGTTGAATTATTCGAGATTAAACCTGATTTTGATTTAGATATAATGAATCAAGGACAAGACTTGTATGATGTTACTTCAAAAGTACTATTAGGGATGAGAGATGTATTAAAAAAAACATTACCAGATTTACTTTTAGTTCATGGAGATACTTCAACAAGTACAGCATCTTCATTAGCTGCCTTTTATCAGCAAATCCCAGTAGGACACATTGAAGCTGGATTAAGAACTCATAGTATATATAGTCCATGGCCAGAAGAAATGAACAGACAAATCACTGGTCGTATCGCTACATATCATTTTGCTCCAACAGAATTAAGTAAAAGTAATCTGTTAAATGAGGGCATAAATGAATCGAAAATTTTAGTCACAGGCAATACTGTTATTGATGCATTACACATTGTTGTAAACAGAATAAATAATAATAAAGAATTAAATACATCCCTTCATAAAACTCTGTTAAAAATGGGTTATGATACAAATCGATTAGATAATAAAAGATTAGTGCTAATTACAGGACATAGAAGAGAAAACTTTGGGGAAGGTTTTATAAATATCTGTAATGCAATTAAAACATTATCTGAAAAATATCCAGATGTTGATTTTGTTTATCCAATGCATCTTAATCCAAATGTTAGGCAACCAATAAATAAGATATTTGGTGATGATTTTGATGAGTATTCAAATTTGTTTTTTATTGAACCTTTAGAGTATTTGTCATTTGTATATTTAATGGAGAAATCTACAATTGTATTAACTGATAGTGGGGGAATACAAGAAGAAGCGCCAGGTTTAGGTAAACCTGTTTTAGTTATGAGAGATACAACAGAAAGACCAGAAGCCGTAGATGCAGGTACAGTGAAACTAGTTGGTACTGATTACAATAAAATTGTTGGTGAAGTATCTTTGCTCCTGGATGACCATAATATATATAACAAAATGAGTAAAGCAACCAATCCATACGGAGATGGTAAAGCATGCCAAAGGATAGTAAATAGCTTACTCATTAATTAGGGTGTATTAGATACAGATGTCACATTACAACGCAAGACGATTAGCAAAAAACACAATTGCTTTATACGCAAGAACATTTGTAACATTATTGATTTCTCTTTACACTTCCAGAATTGTTCTAAACACATTGGGTGTTGAGGATTTTGGAGTATATAATGTTGTTGCAGGAGTTGTGATGTTGTTTGTTTTCTTAAATTCAGCAATGGCAAGCGGCACACAGCGGTTTCTGAATTACGAAATTGGACAAGGAGATAGTAACCGGGTAAATATTGTATTCAGCAGTTCACTTAAAATTCATTTTCTAATTGCTATTATAATTCTGCTACTATCAGAAACGATTGGTTTGTGGTTTGTAAACTATAAGTTAGTAATACCTGAAGGGAGAATGAACGCCGCTAATTGGGTGTACCAGTTCGCTATTTTATCTACAATGATTTCATTAGTGCAGGTTCCGTATATGGCATCGGTAATTGCTAACGAAAAAATGCAAATATATGCTTATGTGGGATTGTTGGAAGCAGTTTTGAAGTTGGTGATAGTTTATTTATTAGTCATGTTGAATTACGATAAATTAATTCTTTATGCAATAATGTCGTTTATTGTGCAATTACTTGTCATTATAATGTATGTTTCTTATTGCAGGAAAAAATTTGTTGAGTGCAAATATATAAAGCCTAAAGATAAAAGGTTATATAAAGATATGTTGAGTTTTTCGAGCTGGAATTTGTTTGCAAGCATTGCGACTGTCTCGAAAGGACAAGGACTAAATATGATATTGAATTTGTTTTTTGGTCCTGTAGTAAATGCGGCCAGAGCGGTTTCTATGTCAATTTCAGGTGTAACCAATCAGTTTGTTGGTGGCTTTATGACTGCTGCAAATCCTCAAATAACTAAAACATATTCATCAGGCAATAAAAGTGAGTTTGAAAAACTAATATTTAGATCATCAAAATTTGCTTTTTATCTGCTATCGTTAGTAACGATTCCGATATTAGCTAAGACACAATTAATTTTGGAATTGTGGTTGGTTAATCCTCCGCAATATTCAGCCTTATTTATTCAACTTGTTTTAATAGATGCTTTGATTGTTAGTGTAGCCTTTCCGTTAACATCAAGCGCACAGGCAACAGGTAATATTAAGCGATTTCATGTTACTGTAACTTTCTTCGAACTATTGAATTTGCCGGTTTCATATATCTTGTTAAAACTTGGGTATCCTCCTGAAAGCGTATATGTTGTAACGATTTTAATGTCCATATTAGCTCTAATTGCCAGATTAATCGTTTTGAGAAAACTAACTAACTTACCTGTGAAAAAGTTTATGTTTGATATATTATTAAAATGTTGGGTGGTTTTTGGTCTTACATTTACTTTACAACATTATATTAATTTTCATCATACAAATGTATTTATTACAATAATTGTAACTACAGTATTATCTAGTCTGATTTTATTGTTTTTAATATATCTCATAGGTCTAAATAGAGATGAAAAACGCGATATTTATTCCATGATACAAGCTAAGATAAAAAATAAAAATGAATAAAAAAGTTCTGTTTATATATGAAAGGAAGTTGTCAGAACTGCCACCACTTCTAACTCTGATTCAACTTTTGAAATTAAAAGATTATTCGGTAACAGTTACTGTTAGTGAAATTGAGAATCAATATATGGAAGAAGGTGTTAAGCAGGTTGAATATCTTCGGAGGTTCAAATCAAATAACAAAATAACCAGATTGATAAACAGAAAAATTGTTGGAAAAATTTTCTTTAAATCATCTATACCGGTTCTAATAGAGAAAGAGAGTTATGATTTAATATGGGTGATTGTTCAACATTCTCCTGATAATCTGTTTTCATTAAAAAAGAATTTCAATAATGGGAAAAAATATTATTGCACCATTTATGAATTATTTGATACATTGCCCCAAACATTGAAGAGAATAAAACCTATAGCTCAGAGAGCTCATAAAGTTATTGTTCCTGAATTTAACCGTGCTCATATATTAAGGTCATATTTTAATTTAGATAAGACGCCCACGGTAATGCCAAACAAGCCAATTGATTTGCCAAAATTACGCGATCTGGATGTGTTAAAACTATTGGCAAAATTTGAAGGGAAAAAGATAATTCTTTATCAGGGACATATATCACGTGTTAGAAATGTTGAATCTATTTGTAAGGCAGTTGAAAAACTCAATAATTTTGTGTTTGTGATGATGGGGAAAAGTAACGACGGATATGCTAATGAACTTATAAATAAGTATCCAAATGTTGAACATATTGATTTTATAGCACCACCAAGGCATCTTGAATTTACGAGTAAAGCATATATTGGTATCGTTGCATATAGCCACATATCCCTTAATGGTATATTTTGTGCTCCGAACAAGATATGGGAATATTCCGGTTATGGAGTACCTATGATTTGTAATGATATTCCCGGTTTAGTATATACTGTTGAGCAAAGCCACTGTGGTCTATGTATAGACTTTAATGAAGAAATATCAGTGCTAAATGCAATAGAAGAAATAGAACAAAATCATGCGTTTTACAGTGAAAACGCTAAGAATATGTTTAATTCAAGTAACTTGTCAGATATAGTTGATGAAATAATTGGAAAAGGGAAATGATATACTCACATAAGCACTAACTAAATGGCAGTTTACTGGACAATAGCAATACTTACAGTTTTAATTAATTTGTATCCGGTAAAGAAACAGAAGGACTATTCGGTTCGATTAATCGTTTCTTTAATTCCTCTATTTTTATTTGGAGCATTACGTGTTAATTTTGGATTAGATTATGCTTCTTATGAAAATTATTTTAATGATGCACAACTATATAAATTAAAAACTGATTCGAGAACTGAAATAGGATATTTTTATCTTAATAAAATATTACCTTCGTTTCGCAGTTTATTGATATTTCAATCTTTATTGATTTGTACAGCATACTTTTATTTATTTAAATGGTATGTTCCAGCAAAATACGCTTGGTTAGGATTTTTGATATTGTTTTTAAGTGCTCCAATAACTGTATTTTTTATGCTAAGTGGTATTCGTAATGGAATTGCAATTTCCATTTTTATACTATCTACTTATTATATTCATAAAAGAAAAATTATTCCATTTGCAATACTAGTATTTATTGCTTATCTCTTTCATAATAGTATATTATTGATTGCACCTATTGTATATTTTGTGGCTAACGGTAAGGATATTACAAAGAAAAGTATAATTATATGGTTGTCTGTTGCAACATTTTTAATTTTGGCATCAACTTCTATCTTGCTTGATTATGTTGATATGTTTATTACATCATATTTTGATCGTTACTCAACTTATGTAGATTTTGCAAAAGAGCAAGGAAAAGGTGCTGGTATCTTAGCATTAGTTTATTCACTTCTTATTAGTACTATGTTTTTATTTATTATGAAAGATAAAAAAATGACAATGGCTGAGAATATGATAGTAAATCTAACTCTTTTATTTTTTTTTTCTAGCTTATTAGGTCCTTTAAATATGCGAATGTCACAGTATTTTGTGTCGTTTTTTGTAGTAGGTTCTGTATTAGTAGTAAATAATTGTACTAATAAGTTTCTTAAAATAACCTATTTTGTTGCAATTTTTGCTTTTATGCTTTATTCGTTGCAATTATGGTTTGAAAACCCATATTTTTCTTATGATGTTTATCACTCTTTAATATTTAATTAGATAATGAAACAAATTCTTTTTATAATTACAAGTTTTCGACATGGAGGGACCAATAAGAGTCTTGAAAATTTGCTTTCTCTTATTGATACTGATAATTTTAAAGCTGATGTATTTGCAATGGAGCATTATGGACCTTATAAAGAGATGTTACCTAATTGTACCATTTTGCCAGAAGACAAATGGCTTAGTGCTTTAATTTCTCATTGGAATGATACAATGGGATTCGCAAAATTAAGAAGTACAATTATTAAATTGTTGAGAATTGCTTCTAACTATCTCAAAATAAATTTTATTGAATCTCTTTATAGAAAATCAATAAATAATCTGATAAAAGATAAAAAATATGATACAGTAATTGCATATAGTGAAGGAGTTCCCACTGTGTTTTTGTCATATTTAAATCATGAGAATAAAATTGCATGGATTCATTGCGATTATAGTAGTTATATGAAACTTAATAATAATCCTGATGAAACCAAACTTTATGAATCCTATAAATCCATTGTTTGTGTTTCTGAATTTACTAAAAATGTTTTTTGTAAAATAATGCCAGAGTTTAAAATTAAAACATATTCGATTCATAATCTTGTGAATATTGATATTGTAAATGATTTATCATTACATCCAATTGATGATAAGAGATTTATTAAAAGAAAATTTAATATTATATCTATAGGTAGAATAGATATTGTTAAGCGATTTGATGTTATTCCAGAAATTGTAAATAAACTAAAGGACAAAAATATTGATTTTATATGGTATTTACTTGGTCCAAAAGGATCAGGTTTAGCACAAAATAAATTTGAAAATAGTATTAATAAATATAAAATTAATGATAATTTTATTTGGCTAGGTTCAAAGGATAATCCGTATAACTATTTAATGAAAAGTGATTTATTAGTAGTTACTTCCACATCAGAAGCATGCCCCTATGTGTTAAATGAAGCCAAAGTATTAAATATTCCTATAATTACTACTAATTATAGTTCTGCTGTTGAATTTATTGAAGATGGTATAAATGGTTTTATTGTTCCATTAGAAAAGATTGCAGATAGAATTGAAAAGATAATATTAAATAATGAAATTTACGATTCAATTAAACATAATTTATCTACAAATGGTTATGATAACAACTTAATGTTGAATAAGATATATTCCTTGGTTGTATAACATATATATTATTATATATTTATTTAGAATGTCGTAATTTTACAGCATAGTTGCTATTAATAATATAGAACTTTTATTATACAACCACTCTTTTGTTTGTAAATTGTGACTATATACATAAGAATAAAAAATATATGAATAATAAAAAATTAATACTTATATCATTATATCACCCAAATACGGCTATTTCAAATAGGTTTCTCGCTTTTGTAAAAGCCTATGGAGAATTAGGTGTTGATGTTAAAGTGTATTTTGTTGAGTTAAATAAAAATTATGATAGAATTAAGGATGAATATGCTAATGTAGAATTTATTTATCCAATTCCAAAATTAAAAACTAAAAACAAATACTTGCGATTTTTAATAACAATTCTATCGATGTTATATCTATTTTTTAAGATTGAAAAGAATAGTAATGTTATATTTTATACTGGTTTTGATTTTATATGGTTATTTAACTTAAGAAGGAATTTAAAAATATATCATGAAAGAACAGAACATCCAGATGTAGTTGGCAAAAGTAATGGTATTTTCGATGAATTAAGACATAAAAAATATTTAAAATCATTAAAAAAAATAGATGGTCTTTTTGTAATTTCCCCTTCTTTAAAGGAGTATTTTGTTGAAGAAATAAAACTTGAGGAAAAAAAAGTTCATATTATTAATATGATTGTTGATTCATCAAGATTTAATTGGTTGGAGTCTATTGATAAAGAAAATACAATTTCTTATTGTGGAACAATATCTATTAAAAAAGATGGTATTTTAGACTTAATTAATTCATTTAGTATAGTTGCAAGAAAAGATAGTGATATTACTCTTACACTAATTGGAGATTTTCAAAACTTAGATACTAAAAATATTGTTCATAAATTAATTGATGACTTATCAATAAGAGATAGAATAATTTTTAAAGGAAATATTGATTCCTCTCTAATGCCATATATGTTGTCAAAGTCTAAAATACTAGCATTAGCTAGACCATATAGTAAGCAAGCAAAATATGGTTTTGCTACTAAATTAGGAGAATATTTACTTTCAGATGTTCCATCTGTAATTACAAATGTTGGAGATTTTAAATATTATTTGAAGGATATGCATGACATAATCTTTGCAGAACCAGATAATCAAAATGATTTTGCAAATAAATTACTTTGGGTTTTAGATAATTATGAAGAATCTAAATTAATTGCTAAAAATGGAATTGATACGGCAAATAAATCATTTAATTATATGATTGAAGCCAAAAAAGTGATAAATGTTATATTTAAAAATGAAAATGTATGAATATAATAATAGCAGGAGATTTTTGTCCTCGTAGAAGGGTTGCAAAGTTAATTGAGGAGAAAAGGTATGAAGATGTTTTTTCTCAGGTTAAAAAGATAACAGATAAGGCTGATTATTCTATTTTGAATTTTGAGGCTTCAGTTGTGATTAATGATGCTAAACCTATTGAGAAAACTGGTCCTAATTTAAAATGTACTAAGAATGCTGTTGAAGCAATTAAATATGCTGGATTTGATTCTGTAACTTTGGCAAATAATCATTTTTATGATTTTGGAGATGTTGGGGTAAGGGATACTATTGATACTTTAAAAGAATATAATATTGATTATTTTGGTGGAGGGATTAATATAAATGAAGCTAAAAAGACACTTTATAAAGAAATTGAAGGGAAGAAAATTGCTTTTATTAATTTTTGTGAAAGGGAATGGTCGATTGCTACTGAAACAACAGGAGGTTCTGCTCCATTAAATCCTATTCAAAATCATTATCAAATAAAGGAAGCAAAAGAAAATGCTGATTTTGTTATTGTAATTGTACACGGAGGGAAAGAGCATTATCAATTACCATTACCAAGGATGAAAGAGACTTATCAATTCTTTATAGATTCAGGAGCTGATGTGGTTGTAAATCATCATCAACATTGTTATTCTGGTTATGAAATTTACAATGGCAAGCCTATATTCTATGGATTAGGAAATTTCTGTTTCGATTCTATGAGTGGTAAACGAAATAAATTGTGGGAAGAAGGTTTTATTCTAAAGTTATCTATTAATGATAAAATAGATTTTAAATTAATTCCTTATGTACAATGTGGAGAAAATCCAACTATAAATTTTATTGCAGATAAATCTAAGTTTGATAATAGAATAGATGAGCTTAATAAGATTATAAATAATCATCAGTTATTAAATAATAATTTCAATGGACTTGTTGAAAAAGAGAAATTAGATTATTTAACATGTATAGAGCCACTAACAAATAGGTATATTAATGCATTACAAAGGAGAAAATTATTTCCATTATTTGCCACAAATAGCTTTAAATTATTGTTAATAAATTTATTACAATGTGAATCGCATAAGGATATTTTAGAATACAGTTTAAAGAAATAAAATAAATATGAAAATAGCAATACAACACAAGCAAGGTAGTTTTTCTGAACGTTGGATAGAATACTGTGAAAAAAATGATATTGAGTATAAAATAGTTGATGCATATAGAACAGATATAATCAATCAGATTGAAGGTTGTTCTGTATTTATGTGGCACCATTATTCCGATTCTGATTACAGGGATTATCTTTTTGCTAGTCAATTACTTTTCTCATTGGAAAAGAAAGGAATGAAGGTTTTTCCAAACTTTAACACCACTTGGCATTTTAATGATAAAGTTGGGCAGAAATATCTTTTGGAAGCAATCGGTGCTCCATTAGTTCCTTCTTATGTTTTCTATACAAGGAAAGAAGCTTTGGAATGGATAAATAGGACTGATTTTCCTAAAGTTTTTAAACTTAGAAGTGGTGCAGGCAGTGGAAATGTAAAACTTGCAAGAACAAAATCAAAAGCGAAGAAACTTACTTTTAAAGCTTTTAATAGTGGCTTTTCACAATTAAATAAAATCGAATATTTTAAAGATAATTTGCGAAAATGGAGGCGGGGTAAAGATAAATTAGGACTAATAAAGGGAACAGTTAGATTGATAATATCTTCTAAATATTCTAGAATGCTATCAAAGGAAAAAGGATATGTTTATTTTCAAGATTTTATTCCTAATAATAATTTTGATATAAGAGTTGTTGTAATTGGTGATAAAGCTTTTGCATTAAAGCGTTTGGTTAGAAAAGGAGATTTTAGAGCTTCTGGTGGTGGTAATATTGTGTATGATAAAAATCAAATAGATGAACGTTGTGTAAAGATTGCATTTGAGGTTAATGAAAAAATTAAATCTCAGAGTATAGCTTATGATTTTATTTTTGATAAGGATAATAATCCATTAATTATAGAAATTTCATATGGTTATGCCATGAAAGCTTATGATAAATGTGAAGGGTATTGGGATAGGGATTTACATTGGCATAAGGGAGAGAATTTTGATTTTTGTGGATGGATGATAGAAAATTTATAATTAATTAATATGCACACAAAAACACTATTATTAGTTTGGGATGAATATGTGTTTTCACTTGATGGGAAGTATTATCTTAGAAAAACTGGTCATACTTTATTAGATAGATATTTAATGGTTTTTGATTCAATAATTATTGCTTCAAGAACTAAAATAGTATATGATATTTCTGAGTTTGAAGATGAAAGTATAGAGTTAAACTCTACTAAAGTTAAAATACTTCCAATCCCTTTTTTTCAAGGACCATTTGAATATTCTAAAGTATATTTTAAAGTTCAGAAGAAATTTAGAAGTATTGTTGGAAAATATGATTATGCTTTGTTTCGTTTGCCATCAACAATTGCTTTTGTTGCTGCTAAATATACAATTAAAAGAAAAATTCCTTTTTTAGTTGAAGTTGTTGCAAATCCTCATGAATTATATTGTCAGTCAAATGATATTTTGATAAAAATATTGATGAAGTTATGGGATAAACATCTTAAGAAAGCATGCTTATCTGCTTGTGGAGTTTCTTATGTTACTGAATACACACTACAAAATAGATATCCAGCAAATAAAAATGCATATAAAACCAATTACTCTTCTGTAGAATTAAAAGAGTCTTTCTTTTATAAACAACGCGAAGGTGTAGCAGATAAAAATCAGTTTATTATTTCTCATGTTTCTAATCCAATAAAAACATTTAATAAAGGTCATTTGACTGTAATTAGAGTTGTCAAAAAACTAATAGATAAAGGCTATAATGTTAAAGCTAAATTTGCAGGAGATGGAGAGTTAGTAAATTATTTTTATGAAGAAGCAGATAAGTTAGGAATAAAAGATAATATTGAATTTGTTGGCTTACTAAATATTGATGATTTGAATTCATTCTTAATTGAATCAGATATAATGGTTTTTCCCTCATCTTCAGAAGGTTTACCAAGAGCCATTTTAGAAGCTATGGCTACGGGTTTACCTTGTTTATCTACACCTGTTGGAGGAATACCCGAAATTATTGATTCTAGTTTGTTATTTGAACCAGATAATATTGATGGGTTTGCTGATAAAACACTTGAGATATTAATCAATAATTATTTGTACGAAAAAATATCTAAAACAAATTTTATCAAAAGTAATGAATATAAATCTGAGCTTCTAAATCAAAAAAGAAAAGATTTCTATATGTTTTTAAAAAATAATTGAATAAATAGTTGTTTTAATAAGGATGATAGATTTATGGATTATATTGATTTGTATCGCTCACTTCTTTAAATTTTAAATTGTAAATTGTAATTTTTAAATTGTTTTTTGTCCAAAGACTTCTTTCTTCCCCTTTAGGGGACTGAGGGGTAATCTTGCTAATCGGCTTGCCGCTTGCTTTAGCAAGAAATCCTTTAATCCTAAACATCCTGATTCAGACAATCAACACTTCAACATATGGAAGAAAATAACGACCAAGAACATATCCAAAATTTAATTTTGATTGATTTTAAAGATAAATCAAAATTGTCGGAAAATGAGATTATGGATGTGTTGTTTTTTATCGTATATCCTTTTATAATCAAAAAAAAACTCAAAAACATACAATAAAAACGATGAATATGAGTTAAGTAAGAAGGTGGAGTGATTATTAATCTAAAAAATTTATATATTATGAAACATCCCGATCATATTAAAAACGATAGATTGTATTTTCAACTTATAAGTTTTAAATCTTGGTTTAATATCTATACAGAGATTGATAAAGTGAAGAAGAAACGTTATGGTAGTATTAATTACAATTCTGTTGAACTTTTAAGTCTCTTTCTTTTAAAAGAAATCGCTTTCCTTTTTGATGAAAAATCCCCTTATTCAATTTCTAATTCTGTTTTTACTGTTCCAGAGATTAATGAAATTCAAAAAGAACTTATGATATTATGGAATTTGAAGAAAAATACTATTCAAGAGATACTTGATGGTGTTGGTATTTTAAACTTCGATTCTCGTGAAGATATGACTGCTTCTGCTCATTATTTTAGGCGTATAAGTTTTCCTGAGATTATAGAGTTTATGAAAAAAATCAATGAATTATTTAATCTATATGAAAAACATTATATCTACACTATCACAGATTAGAACTTTATTTTCATTTTTAAATTGTAATTTTTAATTTTTAAATTGGACAACAACTCAACAACTCAACACCTCAACATCTCAACAAATGGATGACAAGGAAAGAATTGAAAAATTAGTTTTAAAAGAGATTGAGGCTAAGAAGAATTTGCGTTCTATAGAGTATTTATTTCAGGTTGAGAAGATGACGCCTTTAATTGCCAAAGAAATGAATATAGATGAAAATACAGTTAGAGAGGTTCTAAATTCTACTATTGGTATATTAGAGGATATGGTTAAATATGATAAGGAAGCTGTTACTGAATTGTTGAAAAAAAGATTTGGAATTAAGCTTGAAGATGACGATACATAGAGATTTTCAAAATATTAATGTTAATGGATTTAACAAATACCCTTCGATTACTTGATGGTTGAACAATTTTCATTTGATGTTTGACTTTGTTTATTTGATGTTTAGGGGTCAAACATCTGATGTTTAGGGGTCGAAAATCAAAAGTACAGGGGGTAAACATCAAATAAATTTTCAATTTTACTCATTTTTCGACATTTTTGGCATTTGGAATATTAAATAATGTTAAATATTTGATTTTGAAAAATAAAACACTTATGGGTGCGTTCAAGAAGTGTAACCGTGTTACTATAGAGATAGGACGGGCTTATCTCCGAATATTATTCACCACCAAAATTTTTGCTATATGGCTCTAAAATTCATTAAGCAAAAAAAGAATATCACCACCGGCTATTCACCAGGTGAGAAGTACGTTGCAAAGATTTTGTACGATGATGTAATTGATACCAGAAAACTTTCTGAGATGATTGCAGAAACATCGTCATTATCTCGAGGTGATATCTTAAGTGTCTTGGCTCAATTGGAGACCGTAATTGGTTGGGCTGTCGAAGAGGGAAACGCAGTAGAATTGGGAGACTTAGGAAAATTTGTCCTAGGAATAAAGGCAACTGCAATGGCAACTGCCGATGAGGTGGATGCCACTACGATTAAAAGAGTCTATTTGAGATTTGCACCATCTGTGGTTTTTGGAAAGAAAATCAAAGATATCAAGGCGAAAATCCAAAAATTAGACTTCAAGGGCTTAGTTGTAAATGGAGAGGAAGAAGAAGAACCAACTCCATAACTAAGAATGGTTTAACCTTTTAAAAAATGAGAAGCCCATATGATTCCCTCTATGGACTTCTCTCTTTTTAATAAACTCTGAAATAAAATTCAAAACTCAAAATTCAAAACTATTATGAGTATATTTAAAGATAAAGTTTTATTGATTACTGGGGGAACGGGTTCCTTTGGTAATGCTGTTCTTAGACGTTTTCTTGATTCTGATATTAAGGAAATACGTATTTTCTCAAGGGATGAGAAGAAGCAGGATGATATGCGTCATGCCTTGCAAAATGAAAAAGTAAAATTCTATATTGGGGATGTTAGGGATAAGAGGAGTGTGGATGGTGCTATGCATGGTGTGGATTATGTTTTTCATGCTGCTGCTCTAAAACAAGTTCCTTCTTGTGAGTTTTTTCCTATTCAAGCAGTTAGAACAAATGTTTTTGGAACTGAGAATGTTCTTGATTCTGCAATTCAGCATGGAGTGAAAAATGTAGTTGTTCTTTCTACTGATAAGGCTGCATATCCTATTAATGCAATGGGTATTTCTAAGGCTATGATGGAAAAGGTTGCAATAGCAAAAGGACGCCAGTTAGGAAAAGAAGGAAAAACTACAATTTGTTGTACTCGTTATGGAAATGTTATGGCAAGCCGTGGTTCTGTTATTCCACTTTGGATTGATCAAATAGAAAAAGGAGAGGAAATAACAATTACAGATCCAAATATGACAAGGTATATGATGACCTTGGATGATGCAGTTGACTTGGTAATATATGCTTGGCAACATGGAGAAAATGGAGACCTATTTGTTCAAAAAGCACCAGCAGCAACTTTGGATACTTTGGCATTAGCTATTAGCCATTTGCTGGGCAAACAGCCAACAGCCAACAGCCAACAGCCATACAGAGTAATAGGAACAAGACACGGAGAGAAACTTTATGAAACTTTAGTTACTCGTGAAGAAATGGCAAGATCTATTGATATGGGTAATTATTTCCGCATTCCTTGTGATACTCGTGATTTAAACTATGATAAGTATTTCTCAAAAGGACAGGAAGATGTTTCAGTGATTGAGGACTACCATTCACATAACACTACTCGATTGGATGTAGAGGGTATGAAAGAACTTTTGTTGAAACTCCCGGAGGTTAAATCAAAAATCAAAGATTTTTAATTTAGTTTATTGAACTTGGTTTATTGTTTATGGTGTTTGGTTTATGGTGTTTGGTTTATGGTTTATGGTGCTTGGTTTATTGTTTATTGTTTATGGTCTATTGAATAACGCTCAACTCTAAACCCTAAACCCTAAACCCTAAACCCTAAACGTTCAACAATAAACCCTCAACCCTTAAAAAAATGGAAACTTTTAATTTTCAAAAATTACGTGTTTATCAAGAATCAAGGAAGATGGTAAAGGATATATATCTTTTATTAAGAAAGTATCCCAATAATGAGCAATATGCAATTTGCGATCAAATGAGAAGATCTGCTGTATCAGTTCCTTCAAATATTGCTGAAGGTATGAGTAGAACTTCAAAAAAAGAACAAATACATTTTCTGGAAATTTCTTATGGTTCATTAATGGAGTTATTCTGTCAGTTGGAGATTTCAAAGGATATAAATTATATAAGTGAATTTGATTTTAGTTTATTAGAAAAAGAAATTCTTGTAATAGCAAAACAACTATCTGGACTAAGATCAAGTATTCAAAAAACAATTCTAAACCCTAAACTCTAAACTCTTAACAATTTACTATAAACCATAAACACTTAAACTATAAACTAAAAACTTAACAAAGTGAAAATTTTAATAACTGGAGCGAAAGGGTTTGTTGGGAAGAACCTTATTGCTCAATTGAATAATATAAAAACAGGTAAGGCTAAGAACTATAATCTTAGTGCTGATTTGGATATTGTGGAATATGATATTGATACTCCTTTTGAGGTATTGGATAACGCTTGCAAGGATTGTGACTTTATATTTCATTTAGCAGGTGTTAATCGCCCAAAGGATGAGAAAGAATTTATGGAAGGGAATTTTGGTTTTACTTCCACTCTTTTAGACTTATTAAAGAAATACAATAATTACTGCCCAATAATGCTTTCCTCCTCAATACAAGCCGCTCTTGATAACCCATATGGAAAAAGCAAAAGAGCAGGAGAGGAGCTTATTAGGGAGCATTTTACTTTAGCCGTTAGCCATTTGTCATTAGCAAGCGAAGCCAACAGCCAAAGCCAACAGCCAAAGGCCTACATCTACCGTTTTCCCAACCTTTTCGGTAAGTGGTGCAGACCAAACTATAATAGTGCAGTAGCTACTTTTTGTAATAATATTGCTAATGATTTACCTATTCAAGTAAATGATAGAAATACAGAGTTGAATTTAGTATATATTGATGATGTTGTTGATTCTTTGATTAATTTATTAGTAAAGAATGAGACTTTAGCCGTTTGCCATTTGCCATTAGCAAGCGAAGCCAACAGCCAAAGCCAAGAGCCAGAGCAATTCCAAGAAGTCCATCCTATTCATAAAGTAACCTTAGGAGAAATAGTTGATTTACTCTCAACCTTCAACGCTCAACCCTCAACCTTAATGATGCCAGAGATACCGAATAACTCTTTTACGAAGAAGCTCTATTCAACCTATCTATCATATTTGCCAAAGGAGAAAGTGAGTTTCCCCCTAAAGATGAATATTGATGAAAGAGGTTCATTTACCGAACTTTTGAAAACAGAGAAATGTGGTCAATTCAGCGTTAATATATCAAAACCAGGAATAACAAAAGGACAACATTGGCATAACTCAAAATGGGAATTCTTTATTGTTGTTAGTGGTCATGCACTTATTCAAGAAAGAAAAATTGATAGTGACGAAGTATTAAACATTGAAGTCAGTGGAGAAAAAATAGAAGCAGTACATATGCTTCCTGGTTATACACATAATATAATTAACCTATCAGAAACTGAAGATTTAGTTACTCTTATGTGGGCAAATGAAAGCTTTGACCCAAACAAACCAGATACTTACTTTGACCCAGTATAATTAACCACGGATTTCACGGATTAACACGGATTTATTATGTTGTTATACGAGGACGAAACTCAAAAAATAATATCTGCATTCTACGAAGTATATAATAATCTTGGTGGTGGGTTTTTAGAATGTGTTTATCAAGATGCATTATCTATTGAATTTATAAGTAGGAATATTCCTTTTGAAAAAGAATCTAAAATGAATATCTACTATAAGAATCAATTACTAGATAGATATTATTTTGCAGATTTTAAATGCTATAATAAGATAATAATTGAAACAAAATCAGTGTCCAATCTTGCTCCAGAACATACAGCTCAAGTATTAAATTATTTAAAAGCAACAAATATAAGATTAGGATTATTAGTAAATTTCGGACCAAATAAAATTGAATTCAAAAGAATTGTACGATAAATAACCACAGATTATAACTAACCACGGATTGCACGGATTCACACGGATAATCTCTTTTAAATAAAGATACAGTGAAAATCCGTGAAATCCGTGGTTAAAAAGAAAATAAAATGAAGACAGATTATAAAGATATAAATTTTAGAAACGATAGCAAGCTAAAGCTTCTGATTATCGTTGGGACAAGACCTGAGATTATTCGTCTTGGGGCTGTGATTAATAAATGTAGAGAGTATTTTGATTGTATTTTGGCTCATACTGGGCAGAACTATGATTATAATCTTAATGGTGTATTCTTTAAGGATCTAAAACTAAAAGACCCCGAGGTTTATATGGATGCTGTGGGTGATGACCTTGGTGCAACCATTGGCAATATTATTAATTGTAGTTATAAGCTTATGGTGGATATTGAGCCAGACGCTTTATTGATTTTGGGAGATACTAATTCATGTCTTTCTGCAATTTCAGCGAAGCGTTTACATATACCAATCTTCCATATGGAGGCGGGAAATCGTTGCTTTGATGAATGCTTACCTGAGGAAACAAATCGAAGAATTGTTGATCATATTGCAGATGTAAATATGTGTTATTCTGAGCATGCACGCCGTTATCTTAATTCTGAAGGAACTGCTAAAGAAAGAACTTATGTAACAGGTTCTCCAATGGCAGAGGTTCTTGAGAATAATTTTCAAGAAATTGAAAGTTCAGATATTTTGGATAGATTAAATCTTAAGAAGAAAAATTATATTCTATTATCTGCTCATAGGGAAGAGAATATTGATACGGATAAAAACTTCTTCTCACTCTTTAATGCAATAAATCAATTGGCTGAGAAATACGATATGCCAATACTTTATTCTTGTCACCCAAGGAGCAAAAAGAAATTGGAGGCAAGTGGCTTTGAATTAGATAAAAGAGTAATAATGAATGAGCCTCTTGGATTCCACGATTATAATAATCTTCAAATGAATGCCTTTGCAGTAGTTTCAGATAGTGGAACACTTCCTGAGGAAAGCTCATTCTTTATATCTAAAGGATATGCATTTTCAGCAGTTTGCATACGCACCTCAACCGAAAGACCAGAAGCATTGGATAAAGGAGTTTTTGTATTGGCAGGAATAGATTCAAATTCACTACTACAAGCAGTAGGAACAGCAGTAGAACTAAACAAGAACCAAGACCACGGAATACCAGTAGAAACCTACCAAGACCAAAACGTCTCAACAAAAGTCATAAAGCTTATCCAAAGCTACACTGGGGTTGTTAATAAAATGGTTTGGAGGAAAAGTTAGGTAAAAATTAGAAAGTTAAGGTAGAGTTTGGGAATAATATCAAACTTAAAATTCAAAATTTAAATTAGAAGTAGGATGAATATATTATTTTTTAGTATTAGAATGCCTAATTTAAGTCAAGATACTGGAATGTATGGAGATTTAGTAAAGGAGTTTGTTGAAAATGGTGATAAAGTTTATGTTGTTGCTCCCTTGCTAAATAATGATTCAATAAAGAAAACTCATATTTCTATTGAAAATAAAATTGAAGTTTTGAGAGTAAAAGTACCTGAAGTATTTGGTATATCTAATATAAAAAAAGGTATAGCATATCCTCGAATGATATTAAAATATATAAATGCTGTAAATAAGTATTTTAAAAATAAAAAAATTGAAATTGCAATATTTCATACCCCTCCTCCAGAAAATGGTATTTTGGTTAAGTATATAAAGAAAAAATTTAATTGTTTTACATATTTGATATTAAGAGATTTTACTTGGCAAGATGCTGTTGGTTTTGGTTTTTTTAAAAAGAATAGTTTGATTTGTAAGTATTATCAGAAATTAGATGGAATTTTATATAAAACTTTGGATAGTATTGGTTGTATGTCTCAAGCAAATATTGATTGCGTTTTAAATGATTATCCCAAGATAAAAAAAGAAAAATTTCATATCTTAAATAATTTTCAAAAACAATTTAAGGATATGAGTTCAGATAAATCATTTAGAACTCAATTAGGAATTAATGATAAGTTTATAGTAATATATGGAGGAAATACAAGTATTGCTCAAAAAATTGAACATTTATTAGTCCTAGCAGAATCATGTAAAGAATATAAAGATATAGTCTTCTTATTACTTGGTAGAGGATCTTATTTTGAAAAGATTAAGTTGGAAGCAAATAAAAAACAACTTAATAATATTTTATTTCATGATTTAATCCCAAAAACAGAATATAAAAAATTGCTAAATACATGTGATGTTGGATTAATTGTTTTAAATGAGCAATTATCAACACCAAATATTCCGAGTAAATCTATGGATTATTTTAATGCAAAAATACCGATTATAGCGTCACTTGATTATGTAACAGACTATGGGAAAATATTAGAAGATATTAATGCAGGTCTATGGTCATATAGTGGTAATAATATTGATTTAAAAAATAACTTACTTAGATTATATAATAACAAGGAAGAAAGAATTGAAATGGGTAAAAATGGTTATGATTATTTTATAAACAATATGTTGCCAATTCATGCTTATAAAATTATTATTGAAAATTATAGATTATGGAATACGAAATAAAACAATTAAAATTTGATGATGGTGAAGTTTCGCTTAATCAATTAGTTAATTTGCAAAATATTGTTTACGAAGGAAAAAAAATATTTAATATTGAAGGCTTTAAACGTTGGTATGTTGATAATCCAATGGGTATTGTTATATCATTTAACGCGTTTTACAATGATGAACTTGTAGCTCATTATGCTTGTATTCCTATTAAGATGATGATAGAGGATAGATTGGTTTTAGGATTATTAGATATGGCAACTGTTACTCATCCAAATCATAGAGGAAAAGGTTTATTTAAAAAACTGGCAAAGATAACTTATGACTATTCAAAGGAAAATGGATTTGAATTTGTTATAGGAGTTGCAAATGCTAATAGTTTTCCCGGTTATATGAAATACTTTCCTTATGAATTTATTTCAAAACTCGATGTAAAAATCGGAATAGGTAATACAATTAAATACAATAAAAATAAGCTTTTTTCAACTTATTGGGATAAAGAATCATTAGAATGGAGGCTTTCAATAAGAAATAATCAATATTATATTTCAAATAATAATATATATGGACGGTTTAAGACAATAGTTAAAACTTTTATGGGATGTTTTGAAGAAAATTTAATTTCAAATTTAAATGTAGATAGAAGAAAATCAGATTTTTGTTTGAAATTATATGTAGGATTAGGAGCAGATATAAAGGGTTTATACTTTAAAGTGCCTAAATTTATTAAGAGATCACCTTTTAATTTAATCTTCCTTGATTTAACAGAAGGAAGATTACCAAAAGTGAATAAAGATAATATTTTTTATCAGTTAATTGATTTTGATGTTGCATAGATTATGAACATACTTACATTTGATATTGAGGATTGGTTTCACTTATTTGATAATAAATTTAGTGTTCCAGGCAAAAGGAAAAGAAGTTTTGATGATTTATAAATTTAAAAATAAAAGATTATGACAGTTTTCGAGATTATGAATGCAAATATTGATGCCGTTAGGGCAGTAATTAATGAAATGGATGATAAATTTGATTCGCACGATTTTATCAAAAAGTTTTCTGGAGAGATTGAATTGGACTATGTTAATCTTTTAGCTACCGCTAGAACGGCGACTCCATTTCAAACAGTACATTCACAGATTGGTAGGTTTTTGAGAAATAATGAAGACAATCTAAATATAAGGTATGTGGAGGATGTGAATAGTGAGAATATATTTGGTAATGTTACAGAATGTGCTTCGTGGAGAAAAATCTAAAGAAAAACAATAGAAGAAATTATGAATATCCTAACTTTCGATATTGAAGAATGGTATATTGAAAAAGTATATCATGGTGGTAGGCAGGAGAAATATGTTGAGTTTGATAGGTTATTGGATAATATCTTAGATCTATTAGAGAAGGAGAAAACTAAGGCTACTTTCTTTTGTTTGGGGGAGATGGCAATTAGTTTTCCAGATATTATAAGAAAAATAGATTCAAGAGGTCATGAAATTGGTTGTCATTCTCATACTCATATTTGGCTAAATAAACTAAGTAGGGAAGATGTCTTGGAAGATACTCGTTCTGCTATTAATGCATTGGAGCAATGTATAGGGAAAAAGGTTTTGAGTTATCGTGCTCCTGCTTTTTCAATTGGAGAAAATAACAAATGGGCATTTGAGGTTTTGGCTGAATGTGGAATTGAACGAGATGCTTCCATTTTTCCTGCCCAAAGAGATTTTGGAGGCTTTTCAACATTTACAGAAAAGGAACCAGTAATAATATCTTATCAAGGAATAGAAATTAAAGAATTTCCTATTTCAACATTAAAACTTTTAGGTAAAGAAATTGTTTATTCTGGTGGTGGTTATTTTCGATTTTTCCCAATTTCATTTATCCAAAACCAAATAAAAAAAAGTAATTATACAATGACCTATTTTCATATTGGAGATTTAATAACTGAAAAGTATAAACTTCACTCAAAACAAGAATATGAAACCTATTACAAAGAACCAGGAACTTTGATTAACAGATATAAGAGATATATTAAAAGTAATTTAGGAACAAAATCAGCATTTCCTAAACTCCAAACTCTTATTGAAACAAATAAATTCCAAAACCTCGATCAAATAGATAATGAATATAATTGGGAAGATAAAGATATTCTTTCTTTGTAATAGAATCTGTATATAGAAAAATAGAATCAAGAAAGAAAAAATTAGAATCAAATGAAAGATTTATATATTGTAGGTTCTGGTGATATAGCTAAGTTTATTGCTTATAATTTTGATTTATTTGGATTGGAAAATCATTACTTAAAAGGTTTTCTTGATAATGATAAATCTAAGATTGGAACTAAGTTTTGTGGAATTGATGTATATGATATTGATTTGTTTTTAGAAAGAGATACTTTAGATTTTGATATAGTTATTGGTATTGCTAATCCAAGGATTAAACAAAAGGTGTATAATGAGTTTAAAAATAAAGGTGTAGGTTTTCCTAATTTCATATCTAAAGGTACATGGATTTCAAATAATGTTACTTTAGGAAAGGGTTTAATTATTTATCCTAATTCTTCAATTGAACATGAATGTGAGATAACGGATTTTGTAATTATTAATTGCAATTCTTCAATTGGGCATAACACTATAATTGAAGATTTCTCAACTATTGCTCCTGGCGTTCATTTAGCTGGTTTTACATATATAAGTTCTGGTGTGGATTTTGGAATTGGAGCTTGTACAAGACAAAAGGTAAGGATTGGGAAAAATTCTGTTGTTGGAGGTAATGCTATGTTGATTAAAGATATTGAAGATAATGTAGTGGTTGCTGGGGTTCCTGCTAAGATTATTAAATACAAAGAATAATATTATGAATTACGTAGATTTTGTAAGTTTCGTTCGGGAAACTTTTGATGATAGGGAGGGGTTTATTATCCTTCATGATCCTCGTTTTATTGGGAATGAGAGGAAGTATTTGATGGATGCTATGGATTCGAACTTTGTTTCGAGTGTTGGAGAGTATGTAAATAAGTTTGAGAAGGCTGTTGCTGAGTTTACAGGGAGTAAGTATGCTGTGGCTGCTGTTAATGGGACTTCGGCTTTACATATTTGTATGCTTTTGGCAGGTGTGCGTCCTGGTGAGGAAGTTATTACTCAACCAGTATCTTTTATTGCTACTTGTAATGCCATCACTTATACTGGTGCAAATCCTGTTTTTGTGGATGTAAGTAAAAGAACTATGGGTATGTGTCCTGTTAAGCTTGAGGAGTTTTTAAAGGAGAATGTTAAGAAAGGTGCTGATGGTTTTTCTTATAATAATAAGACAGGAAAACGTTTTGCTGCTGTTGTTCCTATGCATACCTTCGGTCATCCTTGTGAGATTGATGCAATTGCTGATATTTGCCAGAGGTATAATATTCCTTTGGTAGAAGATGCTGCTGAAAGTATTGGCTCTTATTATAAGGGTAAGCATACTGGTTTGTTTGGTAAGCTTTCTGCCTTAAGTTTTAATGGTAATAAGGTTATTACTACTGGTGGTGGTGGAATGATTTTGACTGATGATGAAGAGTTGGCAAAAAGAGCTAAACATATTACAACAACTGCTAAGGTTCCTCATAAGTGGGAGTATAATCATGACTATACTGCTTATAATTATCGTTTAACTAATCTTGCAGCTGCTTTGGGTCTTGGTCAGATTGAACAATGTGAGTTCTTTATTCAAGAAAAACGTAAGCTAACGGATAAGTATATTACTTTCTTTAAGGATAATAAAGATATTGAGCTTTTTGTTGAACCTAATGATTCCCGTTCTAATTATTGGCTTAATGCTGTTATTCTAAAGGATAGAGAAGCAAGAGACGAGTTTCTTACCTATACTAATGATAATGGAATTATGACTCGTCCTATATGGGTGTTGAATAATAAATTAGATATGTATAAGGGTTGTCAATGTGGCGACCTTTCAAATTCAGAGTGGTTGGAAGATAGAGTTGTGAATATTCCAAGCACAGTAATTATCCCTGATTACTACGAGAATATTAAGAAGAAGCTTTATTACTAATCTTAATCAGAATCAGGATTATGGAGGATTGGTAGGATTTTTAGGATTTTGCTGATAAATTATCTCGTGCGAATCTTTTAAATCTTATATAATCCTGATTCAGAATAAAAGAAAATAATCAGAATCAGGATTATGGAGGATTGGTAGGATTTTCAGGATTTCGCTGATAAATTATCTCCTGCTAATCTTTTAAATCTTATATAATCCTGATTCAGAATAAAAGAATAATCAGAATCAGGATTATGGAGGATTGGTAGGATTTTTAGGATTTCGCTGATAAATTATCTCGTGCGAATCTTTTAAATCTTATATAATCCTGATTCAGACAAAAGAAAATAATCAGAATCAGGATTATGGAGGATTGGTTTGATTTTCAGGATTTCGCTGATAAATTATCTCGTGCTAATCTTGTAAATCTTATATAATCCTGATTCAGACAAAAGAAAATAATCAGAATCAGGATTATGGAGGATTGGTAGGATTTTCAGGATTTCGCTGATAAATTATCTCGTGCGAATCTTTTAAATCTTATATAATCCTGATTCAGAATAAAAGAAAATAATCAGAATCAGGATTATAAAGGATTGGTAGGATTTTCAGGATTTTGCTTAGGTATTTCTCGTGCTAATCTTTTAAATCTTATATAATCCTGATTCAGACAAAAGAAAATAATCAGAATCAGGATTATGGAGGATTGGGAGGATTTTGCTTAGGTATTTCTCGTGCTAATCTTTTAAATCTTATATAATCCTGATTCAGAATAAAAGAAAATAATCAGAATCAGAATTATGGAGGATTGGTAGGATTTTCAGGATTTCGCTGATAAATTATCTCGTGCTAATCTTTTAAATCTTATATAATCCTGATTCAGAATAAAGAAAATAATCAGAATCAGGATTATGGAGGATTGGTAGGATTTTCAGGATTTTGCTTAGGTATTTCTCCTGCTAATCTTTTAAATCTTATATAATCCTGATTCAGAATAAAAGAAAATAATCAGAATCAGGATTATGGAGGATTGTTAGGATTTTCAGGATTTCGCTGATAAATTATCTCGTGCTAATCTTTTAAATCTTATATAATCCTGATTCAGACAAAATCAAAATAATATGATAAATGTAAACAATTTTATAAGCAAACATATTACTCAAAGAGCTGAGAGTATGTTTTTGAAAGATATTGAGAAAAATAGAGTGGTTTTAACTCAGGAGATTGAGGGTAAATCGGTTTTGGTTATTGGGGGGGCTGGTACTATTGGTTCTTCTTATATTCGTGCGATTTTACCTTTTATGCCAAGTAAATTGGTTGTTGTGGATATTTCGGAGAATGGTTTGACGGAGCTTACTCGTGATTTGCGTTCTACTTATAGTATGTTTGTTCCGGAGGATTATAGAACTTATCCACTTAGTTTTGCTGATCCTATTTTTGAGAAGATTTTTAGAAAAGAGGGTGGTTTTGATATTGTGGCTAATTTTTCTGCTCATAAACATGTTAGAAGTGAGAAGGATAATTTTTCGGTTGAGGCTTTGATTGAAAATAATGTTTTAAAGGCTCGCAGACTTATGGAGTTGTTAGCTGAGTTTCCACCTAAGCATTTCTTCTGTGTTTCTACCGATAAGGCTGCTAATCCTGTAAATATTATGGGTTGTAGTAAGAAGGTTATGGAGGAGATGATTATGTCTTATTCTAATAAGTTTAAGGTTACTACTGCTCGTTTTGCTAATGTTGCTTTTTCTAATGGTTCTTTGCTTGCTGGTTTTATTGAGAGATTAATGAAACGTCAACCTTTGTCTTCTCCAAGTGATGTTAAGCGTTATTTTGTTTCTCCTGATGAGAGTGGTCAGATATGTATGCTGGCTTGTGTATTGGGTAAGAGTGGTGAAATATTCTTTCCAAAATTGGGTGAGGAGCAGATGATGACTTTCTCTTCTATTGCTGATAGGTTCTTAGAGGATTTGGGTTATAAAGTAAAATATTGCAAGAGTGAGGAAGAAGCAAGGAAATTTGCTTTTGAGATGGGTGAAGATTCAAAAGAATATCCTGTTTATTATTTCTCAAGTGATACTACTGGAGAAAAAGGTTTTGAAGAGTTTTATATTGAGGGAGAAAAGCTTAATATGGAAAGATTCTCTTCATTAGGAGTGATTGAGGATTATTCTATTAGACCAGAAGCAGAATTAAAAGAGTTCTTTTCTAAAATGACTGCACTTTTCGAAAGAAAGGATTTTGAAAAAAAGGATGTGGTGGATTTATTAAAAGAGTTTATCCCTAACTTTGAGCATGAGGAAAAAGGAAAAAATCTTGACTCTAAAATGTGATCTTGATTTGCTTGATTTTGGGATTTTCTTGATTGTCTCTTAGAAATCCTGCTCATCCTATAATCCTGTAAATCCTGATCCTGATCCCGATTCATACAATTAATATAAAGTAATATGAATGATTTAGATGAGTTGACTTATTTAATTAATGGTTGTGCAATGAGAGTGCATAATACTTTAGGTAATGGTTTTCAAGAGGTCATTTATCAAAGAGCTTTGTCAATTGAATTAGATAAATCAGGAATAAAACATAAAAGAGAAGTTGAACAGAAGATTTTCTATAACGATGTTGAAGTTGGGACAAGAAGAGTAGATTTTCTTATAGCTGATAAAATGATAATTGAATTAAAGGCTTTAAGTAATCTAGAAGATGTTCACATAGCTCAAATAAAAAATTATTTAGTAGCTTATAATTTGCCAATAGGTTTATTAATTAATTTTGGAGCAAATAGTTTGCAATATAAAAAGATTTATAATAATAAATACGTATCAGAATCTTGATTTGCTTGATTTTAGGATTTACTTGATTGTATGTTGAAAATCCTGCTCATCCAATAATCTTATAAATCCTGATTCAGACAAAAAAAAATATTATGATATACAAGTTAATTAAAAGAATATTTGATTTTGTAATGTCTTTGTTGGCATTGTTGGTTCTTTCTCCTCTTTTGATTCCGGTTATTATCGGTTTGCTTTTGACGGGGGAGCATTATGTTTTCTATTTTCAGGAACGTATAGGTAAGGGAGGTAAGCCTTTTAAGATTTGGAAGTTTGCAACTATGCTTAAGAATAGTCCTAATATGGGAACTGGAACTATTACAACAAGAAATGACCCAAGAGTTTTGCCTATGGGTGGTTTTCTTCGTAAGACTAAGATTAATGAAATTCCTCAATTGATTAATATATTGATTGGAAATATGAGTATAATTGGTCCTCGTCCTTTGGTTAAGAAGGGTTATGATTTATATCCTGATGACGTAAAGGCTTGTATTTCTCAAATGACTCCAGGTCTTTCAGGTATTGGTTCTGTTATCTTTAGAGATGAGGAGTTTTATGTCTCTCAAGCTAAAGATCCAGTAGAGTTTAGTAAACAATATATCCAACCTCATAAAGGTGAGTTAGAGAAATGGTATTTTAATAATCGCTCTCTATATGTTGATTTTATGATTATTTTCCTAACTGTATGGGTTATTCTTTTTCCAAAATCTGATTTAGTATATAAGGTTTTCCCTACGCTTCCTCGACTTAATGAGGAGATTTTTAAATTGTAAGTTTTAATTTTTAAATTGGGGTAAACCATAATGTCGCCCCTCTGGGGCTTTAGGGAAATGGGGTGTTTGATTTTTCTACCATAATGTCGCTACTACGTAGCTTTTTGGAATGTGTTATTTATTACATTTTACCATAATGTCGCTACTACGTAGCTTTTTGGAATGTGTTATTTATTACATTCAACCATTATTTCGCTACTCTGTAGCTTTTTGGGAGTTTTAAATTGTAAGTTTTAATTTTTAAATTGATAAGCGTTTTACTTTTTGAATCCTCCCATTATGCGTAAAATTGGGACAGATTACTTTATTATTAGGTGGTTGTTGTGTTTGTAATGTTTTGCAAATGAGTTTGATATTCTTTGGAGTTTAAAAAAGTTTAGTTTTAGCTAAACAAATAATAGAATAATGTGTATCTTTGCAGTCGGAAAAATTGAACAAATTAGAGATGATGGTAAAATTCATTTTTGTAAATTGTTTAAAGATAATAGGTGCTTGTTTGATGATTCCGTTAATAGTATTAGTAAAAATAAGATTGATGAAAAGAAGTTAAAGTCTATTTATGCTTGTATGGATTTTATGGCTGAGAATGATTCTACTTTGCCGTTAAAGAAATTCAACTCTATTAAATATAGGAATAAAGTAATAGGGTTTGAATTCAAAAAGGATGATTTGAGAGTGTATTGTGTTAAAAAAGAACCGAATGTTATTGTGATTTTAGGGGGATATAAAAAGAATCAAGAACAAGATATTGATAAATTTATTCGTTTAATTAATGATGCTCAAAGTTACTTTGATGAGTTATTATAATATGATGAAAGGATAATTATATGACAAGAGAAGAATTACTTAGAAGTTCAGAATATTGGACAACTAAGATGCAGTTAGAGTTGTATGCTCGTATTGAAGCATATATGTCAGAAAATAAAATTAATAGAACAGAATTAGCAAAAAGATTAGGCGTTTCTAAAGGATATGTTACTCAGATATTGAATGGTGATTATGATCATAGATTATCTAAATTAGTTGAAATATCTATAAAGATTAATTGTATACCTATTATTGTTTATGAACCTATTGAAAGTGTAATTGATAACAATGGTTTGTATAAAATAAAAACTGAGGTTCAATGCCCTAATATTAGTGAAAAACAAAATCAGAATAGCAATTTTTTACAGAGTAATAATATAATAACGTCTCAGAAGGTTTCTTCTAATGGTTTGAATTCGTATAGTAATATTAATTTTCAGATTATAAAAGCAGCATGATATGAATGGAATACCATTTAGAATAGTAAAGATTACAATTGATAATTTTAGTATTGATAATGATGCTAAAGTTTGTAATGATGCTCCATTAGATATTGAATCAAGTTTTTCTTTTGGAGTAGATACGGAAGGTCATGTTGTAAAATGTGACAGCGAGTATGAGTTTATATTTGATTCGAAAACAATTCTTTCTTTGAGAATAGGTTCTTTTTTCGAGATTGAATTAGAAGCATTTAATGATTTTTATAATTCTAAACGAGAATTTGTAATAAGTAAGGATTTTCTAAGATATATGGCAACTATTTGTGTAGGTACAGCAAGAGGTATTATTATAGCAAAATCAGAAAATACTCCAATTGCTAATGTTGTTTTGCCTCCATTAAATTTGATGGAAGCGATAAAGGATGATTTTATAATTCCTAGTGTATAAATTTTTTCTGCTATTTATTTAGGATTTCATTATTAGGTAAGTTTGGATTGATTTTATTCCGCAATATTGATAAGCGTTTTACTTTTTGTGGAACGCTTTTTTAGTTTTAAATTGTAATTTTTAATTTTTAAATTGTTTTTGTCCACGAATTCTTGCTATGGCAAGCGGCAAGTCGATTTGCACGGATTTTCACGAATTTTCTGGATTCTTGCTTCGCAAGCGGCAAGCCGATAAGCTTCACCTTCGGTTCGCAATGACGTAAACAGTGCTTTAGTTATTGTGATAAAATAATACGCTTTGCGTCATTCCCCTTTAGGGGTTAGGGGTAATTAAAGTGAAGAGTGAAAAGTGATCCGAAGAACGGAGTTCTTGAGCATCTAATGTAAAAGTTTTTCTTTCTTTTTAGGAGATTGTGGGGTAGTAATCCCTGTATTTGAAACAGAATTTTCTTGTTTGTGCCCTGTAATTGGGACAAAATTCCAGTAATGTTGCCCCTGTTTTGTTACAAATGTGTATATTTGCATTTGATTTTTAATTATTTGATTTATGTTTAAAAGAGATATTCTTGATGATTTAAGTCTTTGGGCTTCTAAACCTAATAGGAAACCTCTTGTTTTAAGGGGTGCTCGTCAGGTTGGTAAGACTACTCTTGTTAATTATTTTGGAAAGGATTTCGATAATTTTCTTAATGTGAATTTAGAGGATAAAACTGCTTCTGCAATTTTTGAGTCTTCTAATTCCATTAATGACCTAATTATTGACTTGTTTGCTTTTAAGGGTATTCAAAGAAAAAATGGTCGTACTTTGATTTTTATTGATGAGATTCAAAATTCTCCTAAGGCTGTGGCTCGTTTACGTTATTTTTATGAGGAAATGCCAGAGGTTTTTGTTATTGCTGCTGGTTCTTTGCTGGAGAGTTTGATTGATATTCATATTTCTTTTCCGGTTGGGAGGGTAGAGTATATGGCTATTCATCCTTTTTCTTTTCGTGAGTTTATGGTTGCTGAGGGTAATGAAATGTTAAGGCAAAGAATTACTGATTCTCCAAGTTCTTCTGTTGTATTTCATGATAAATTGATTTCGTCTTTTAATCGCTATGCTTTAATTGGGGGAATGCCTGAAATTGTAAAATCTTATTTTATTAATCAGGATATTGTTTCACTTGCTGATATCTATGAGTCATTATTGCAAGGTTATAGGGATGATGTTGAAAAATATGCTTCAAACAGGACTCAAATGGAGGTTATTAGATATATTTTGACTTCAGGGTGGGCTATGGCTGGTCAATCTATTAAATTTAATGGTTTTGCTGGTTCTGAATATAAATCAAGAGAAATGGGAGAGGCTTTTCGTACTTTAGAGAAGGCTATGCTTTTAGAATTAGTTTATCCTATTACTCAAACTTGTTTGCCTGTTTTGCCTGAAAGAAAACGTTCTCCTAAACTTATTTGGTTAGATTCGGGTTTGGTTAATTATGCCGCTAATATTCAAAAAGAGGTGTTTGGTGCTAAGGATATTTTAGATGCTTGGAGAGGACATTTGGCTGAACATATTATTGCTCAAGAGTTATTGACATTATCTAATAGGGTAAGTAATAAAAGATTCTTTTGGACAAGGAATAAGACTAATTCAAGTGCTGAAGTTGATTTTATTTTTAATTATGATTCCCATATAATTCCTATTGAAGTTAAAACTGGACATAATTCTCATCTGCGTTCTTTACATTCTTTTGTAGATAATAGTGAAGATTGTAGGTTGGGTGTTCGTGTTTGGTCTGAGCCATATTCTGTTGATAAGGTTAAAACAATAAGTGGGAAAGAGTTTAAATTATTGAATATTCCTTTTTATTTGTTTGGCTTTTTACCTAAAATATTAGAGATTGAATTTTTGTAAGTTTTAAATTGTTTTTGTCTGAATCATGATTCTTTCTTACGAAAGCGACAAAGTCGATAATACAGGATTTGAGGATTCTTGCAAGGGCAAGCGACTAAAGTCGATTATACAGGATTTTGCCGCATTGCGTCATTGCGAGGACGTAGGACGAAGCTTATCGGCTTGCCGCTTGCATAGCAAGAATCCATTATCCTTTAGGGGTTAGGTAAAATAAGTAAAAAGTTGTATTATTCTGATGAGAATACTGGAAATAAGTTGTATATTTGCAACGTTATTACTGGAAATAAGTTGTAAAAACTACTCTTGCTTCTCGAGAAAAAATGTTGTATCTTTGCACCTAAATTTCATTTTATTAATTAGTACTGATGAATAATCAAATTAAATTACAGTTCAATTTAGAGAAATCTTTGCAAGCTGTATTATATATTGCAAATAGATTACAAAGAAAAGATTTTCACAAGATTTTCAAG
>Ga0265293_10002523_pt1 | contig 36385 bp, 29 predicted proteins | sample Munlanlewell138R_FD_192505 | JGI IMG/M metagenome (GOLD analysis project Ga0265293, IMG submission 192505) | Leachate microbial communities from a municipal landfill in Southern Ontario, Canada - Leachate well 138R | ecosystem: Engineered > Solid waste > Landfill > Unclassified | place: Canada... | reverse complement strand
CCCCTATTTGCCAAAAAGAGGAAAGAGCGGGCCAAAGCTGCCGTGGTCATAGCTATACTGCACTGCTGCGTATAGATATCTATTACCCTATCGACACTATTTGTGATGGTGCCGTAGCTCTTCATTAAATTGGCCATTGCATTGTTTCGGAACGAAGTATCAAGCTCCGACTTTGCAACCTCATAGTCAAAATCAATCTGGTTATCGTTGCTCAATTCCCGAACAAAATCGATAAGCGCCCCCTTTGGATCGCTATAGAGATCTATTAGTTTATCTGTAACCACAAAGGCACCGGCATTGAGAAAAGGGTTTCTGGAAAAGCCCCTCTCCTGCTCTAAAAGGATCATTGAGTTAAAAGCGCTACCCGAAGGCTCCCGTCCAACAAAATTCCAAAGTTGGTCGCCAATGTGCCGAATAACCATAGCCAAAGTAAAGAGCTTGGAGATACTCTGAATAGTAAACTTTTTATCGCTATCTCCTATTGAAAATTGCCCCCCCTCCAAATCACAAATAGAGATTGCATAATTTTTTGGATCTACCTTAGAGAGAGCAGGTATATAGTCGGCCACTTTTCCAACCCCAACATTTTGCAATTGTTCTCTATAAATTGATTGAATTACCTTTTGATACAACATAAATTGTACTTTTTTTCTAAATTTACCGTTAGTAGAACTAATATTGACAAATATAGCCAAATAAGCTATGTAGCTTTTAAAAAGTTATGGATTTGTATCGGAAACTAAGAGATAGTGAGATAGCCACTCTTCAAATGCAGGGGTGCAGCTGTAACGAATGGGATAGGGTTTTGGTAGATGAAAAGTTTGATCCCCAATTTGTAAGAGAGACCAGAATGTCTGGAGATATCCGTCTTTCGCACTTTGGAAAAGAGGTGAAGCTGAGCGGGGGAGTTGTCAAAAAGAGTGGCATCTACAATGCAAGGTTACACAATGTAACTGTAGGAGAGAACTCCTGTATAGAGAATATTCACAACTATATTGCCAACTACACCATTGGTAAAAACTGCATAATTGAGAATGTAGATAGAATTGTTACCGACAGCTACAGCACTTTTGGCAATGGTTATGAGGTACCGGTACTCAATGAGACAGGTGGAAGAGAGGTGATGATTCACGACAAGCTCACTGCGCACTTTGCCTATATTATGGCTCTTTACAGACACCGCCCCACCCTTATCGATAAAATGAGAGAGTTGGTAATAGAGTACTCCCAACAGGTGAAGAGCTCTATAGGGGAAATTGGCAATAATGTTACTATTTTAAATACCGGACTAATAGAGTCGGTAAGAGTTGGAGAGTGGACAAAAATCGAAGGGGTACAGCTACTTAGCAATGGAACAATCAATAGCAATAGGTACGACCCGGTATATATAGGTTATGGCTGCTCCTGCAAAAATTTTATAATCTCTTCCGGGGCAAAGATTGAATCGGGCTCTACAATAGAGAATGTCTTTGTGGGGCAATCTACCCTATTTAGCCGAAACTATTCGGCAGAGAACTCACTCTTCTTTTCCAATTGCCACGGCCACAATGGTGAAGCTTCTGCAATTTTTGCCGGCCCCTTTACTGTAAGCTATCACAAAGCTACCCTTTTAATTGCAGGTATGTTCTCATTTATGAATGCCGGTTCCGGTTCTAACCAATCTAACCACATCTATAAACTTGGTCCAATCCATCAGGGAATTTTGGAGCGGGGTTCAAAAACCTCCTCCGACTCATATCTGCTTTGGCCTGCCAGAGTTGGAGCATTCTCCCTTGTGATGGGAAGGCATGTCAACAACTCCGACACCACCGATCTCCCCTTCTCCTACCTTATAGAGAAGGATAACACCACAATTTTGATTCCCGGAGTCAATCTAAAGAGTGTAGGCACCATAAGAGATGCTAAAAAATGGCCCGCACGGGATGGGCGAAAAGATCCCAACAAGTTGGATCAAATTAACTACAATCTGCTTAGCCCTTACACAATCAGCAAAATGTTAAGGGCTATAGCACTGCTCAACAACCTCCGCACCCTTTCGGGAGAGTCCACCGATATCTACACCTACAAAGGGGTAAAAATAAATAACCACTCTCTCTCTAAGGGAATAGTCTATTATGAGATGGCCATTAGAAAATTTATGGGGAACTCAATTATAAAACGGTTAGAGGGGATCCATTTCAAGTCAAATGAAGAGATTGTAGAGAGGTTAATTCCCGACACCCCAATTGGAGAGGGAGAGTGGATAGATCTATCGGGACTTATTGCACCAAAGAGTGAAATCGATCGCCTACTCTGTATGATAGAGCAGGGTGAAATAACAGATATCGAGCAAATTAACAGTTTTATTGAAAAACTTCACTCCAACTACTACAATTACGAATGGAGTTGGGTCTACAACAATTTAGAGAAAATTTGCAAAATATCGCCCCAAGAGATCAAGGCAAAAGATATCGAAAAAATTGTTATAGAGTGGCGAAAAGCTGTTGTAGGAATAGACAATATGCTCTACGAAGATGCAAAGAAAGAGTTCTCCCTTAGCTCTATGACAAGCTTTGGTGCCGATGGCAACCCCCACGAGTGTGTAAAAGATTTTGAAGAGGTAAGAGGGCAATTTGAGACCAACAAGTTTGTTATGAGCGTAAAAGATCATATAAAAGAGAAGCAGGAGCTTGCCCAAGAGACCTTGTCAAGAATTGAACACCTGATAAAATAGTCTATTATGAGAAAATTTCTATCACTTCTCTTGCCCGTTGTGCTATCTCTACTCTCTTGTCAAAAATGGGGAGGGGGTGAGAAGCCACCGTTAAAAATTGTGTTGACTCAAAGTGAAGGTATTGTTGCCAAATATGCAAATAGAGGGGCTTTTACTCTCTTGGAGCTGGTTCACAACAGCCCCGAGCGGGTTTCAGAGAATATGATGATCTCTCCCCTGAGTCTCAATATTGCAATGGCAATGTGCAGAAACGGAGCAGTAGGAGAGACTCAACGCCAAATAGAAGAGGGGCTTCAGATGGGAGATGGAGTTGAGAGTATAAACAGCTATTTTCAAAAGATGAGTTCCCAGTTGACAAAGGTCGACAAAAAAAGTACACTACATATAGCCAACTCAATTTGGTATCACAACAACTTCTTGGTAAAAGAGAGCTTTCTAACAACCAACGGGGAGTGGTTCAATGCTCAAATTTCAACTTTAGACTTCTCTTCCCCTCAAACGCTCAACACTATCAACAGCTGGTGTTCAAGAGAGACCAATGGGAAAATAGAGAGTATCTTAGAGGAGATCTCTCCCTTAGAGGTGATGTTTATGATAAATGCACTCTACTTTAAAGCGCCTTGGAGCAAAAAGTTTAAGAGAGAGCACACCCAACCACAAAGTTTTTATCTTGCCAATGGAGAGGAGATTAAAGTTCCAACAATGAATGGCAATGTAAAGGGGGCCATTTTCCAGGAGGGAGAGGTAAAGGCGCTTACTATCCCTTTTGGCAATGGAGCCTTCAACTTTACTGTAGCACTATCCAACACTATTCCAAATACAATTAGCACTCTCAAAACAACAGAGCTATGGGATAGAATCGCTTCCAACAGCACCTTAGAAACGGTAGATCTATATCTTCCCAAGTTTAAATTTGAATCTGAAATCAACTTCAACGATATTTTGAAAGCGCTTGGAGTTGTAGATGCTTTTGATTCACAAAAGGCTAATTTTTCTGAAATTGTAGAGGGTGCAACTGCCGGAGAGTTAGTTATCTCTAAAGTGCTTCAAAAGACCTATATAGCAATCGATGAAGAGGGGGGCGAGGCGGCAGCGGCAACATCTGTAGGGATGGGGTTGACAGCAGCACCTCAAGAGCCTCTTACCTTTAGAGTAGAGCGCCCATTTCTCTTTCTAATTTGGGAGCACTCTACCTCTACAATCCTCTTTGCAGGAGAGGTAGGCAATCCCGCTAATTGACCACCTTAAGCTTCTCGCCCGCCTCTCTAACCACAGCCTCCTTCCAAATTTGGGTGTAACCGGGAAAAATTACTGATGCGGGAATATTTTTACCGTTACCATTATCTTTAAATACCCCTCTACTCTCCTCCTGCTTAATATTGCCGTCTAAATGTTTTACTAACAGATACTTGTCTAACTCCACCCACCTTTCAAAGAGCTCTTGCGCCCTCTCTATGGAGTAGGCGGTCAAATACTCCTTAGCCTCCATTTTAGAGCTCTTTAAAAGCTCCAACGCTGCCGAATCTATAGAAGGGATCTCTGCCATCACCCGGTTTTCAAAGCTATCCATCTCATATTTGATGTCGGGGAAGATTAAATTGTAACGGGAGTAGGCAAAATTGGCAACTCTATTGAAGATCCAGAAGGCTGCAGTGGGCGAATATGTAGTGATATTCCCATTCCCTTCACGAAGAGAGAGGGGAACATCCAACAGAGAGGTGTAGATGGGAGTTAACGCACAAGTGGCGGCATCGTCCACCCCAAACCATAAAATTCCTCCAACTTCGTTGGGTAGCCACCCCCTTGCCTGCCCTATAAGCCAGAAGCCGGTCTGTTGGGTAGCAATAGCCCTTTCGTTGTAGTATCTTTGGCCATCAACCTCAAAAGAGAGAGGGCGCCATCTATATGGCAATCCATTGCCGCCCGCCCCAATATCTTTAGTCATATCTAAAATGGTACCCTCGTAATGGTCGCGCATAATATGGGCTACCAATTTTAAATCTACCTTTTTGGCAGGTTTAATATAGAGGGGCATACGGTTATTGGGGTTGTGCCCCATTGCGTAGTCGGTATAGTGGGTGTAGGGTTTGTCGCCTATAAAACCTTCGCCCATAATATTGAAAGCTGCCCACACTCTCGCTTCACAGGCACGCATAGCACTAAAGTCAATTGGTGCATAGGTTTGAGAGAAGTTAAAGTTGGCATCGCTTCCACTATAGTACCCCATCTCCCTTGCAAAGGAGATTACATCTTTTGAGTAGAGCACCTCATTGGGTCTATCTAAAGGAAATGTGGTGATACGGGAGTGGTTGGCATGGGCCGACACATAGCCGTCGGGGATTTTAACGGCAACCCATACAGCGCCTCTATTTTTATTCTCTCCATTCTCAATTTTCACCCCTTTTCCAATCATCTCTAAAATCCAAACTTCATCTTTGTCGGCAATAGAGAAAGATTCGCCCGAAGAGTAGTAACCATACTGCTCCACCAGTTGGGTCATAACCTCAATTGCCTCTCGGGCACTCTTTGCCCTCTGCAGAGTAACATAGATAAGGCTCCCATAATCCATTATACCGGTAGAGTCGGAAAGTTCCTCCCTCCCCTCAAAGGTGGTTTCGGTAATAATAAGTTGGTGCTCATTCATGTTTCCCACAGTGGTATAGGTTCTGGCTACCTGGTCAATCTCTCCCAAATATTTGCCGCTATCCCACTCAAATATCTTCATCTTACTACCCAAAGGGAAGAAATTGCCCTTTCTGTAGTAAAGCTCTCCATAGAGTTGGTGTGAGTCGCCTGCATAGGTGACCATAACAGAGCCATCTTTCGATGCCCCTTTTGTTACTAAAATATTTGTACATCCATTGGCCTCTCCATAGAGAAGAGTGAAGAGGAGTACCAAAAAGGCGATTGTTACTTTTACTCTCATCTCGTTTACAGATTAATTTTTTGTGGAAAGCTTTTGCGATTTTCAAAATGGGTAATATAGCGTACCCCACAACTCTTTAACAGATGTAGAAGGGGGGTAAAGTTCTCTCCCATCCTATCGGAGGTGTGGGCATCTGAGCCTAACGATACAAGCTCTCCGCCAAGCTCTACAAATCTCTTTATACTATCTTTGTCTATCTGGGGCACCGCCCCACCCCTATCGCGATAGGTGGCGCTATTTATCTCAAAAGCCTTTCCATTGTAGATTAAATATTTAAATATGGTATCTAAAATATCGCTATGTTGGGAGTATCTTAAAACTCTTTCGTGGTAAGGGGCATATCTAACTATATAGTCGTGATGGCCAAAAATATCGAAGTCGCTATACTGCTCTGCTAAGGTGTAGAACTGCTCTAAATAGCGGCCATAAGCCTCTTTGGAGCTCTTCCCATCGTAGTAGGGTTGAAAATAGGGATCAACTCCATCTACAATATGGAGCGAGGCTATCACCACATCAAATTGAATGGTGGAAAGTTTTTGAGCCATCTCCTCTAAGTTGTAGGGGAGGAGACCCAACTCTACCCCTCTAAGAATTTTAAGAGTGGTACCCTGTTGCTCTTTGGCAATTTGCGCCTGCTGCTCCTTTGGGTCAAAGATAAATCGTGCAGTTTCGCCGGGAGCATTTAGATCGTAGTGGTCGGTTATGGCAAAGCCTGCCACCCCAACTCTCTCTGCTGCTTTGGCAGCCTCTGCTATAGGGGTTGAACTGTCTGGAGAAAATAGAGAGTGGGTATGGGAGTCAACTATATTTGCAATGGTTCTATTCATAATTTCAATAAAATTCCCTTCTATAGAATCGATTAGCTGCCAAATCGGGCCACTCTCCACCCCTCACTCCCCTTCACCATAGTTAAGCTGTTGTTTGCTTTGTACTTGGTATTGGGTGCCACCATTCTATAATTTAAAATAAGGGTATCTTTTGAATTGGATTTCTCAATATTTAAGAGTTCCCTCTCTACCCCTTGAGAATATTCGATTACCTTATCCCTAACCCCCTGTTCCAACCCTTCAATAGATTTTGTAAGAAATGACAACTCCTCTTTATATTCATGGGTAGAGAGAGCTTTGGCACTCTCGTAATCAAACTTGAAAAAACTATCTAAAAATTGTTCTGCCACTCTGTTCACCTCATTCTCACTACTTTGGCAAGAGAGTAGCAAAAAAAGTGTTAAAGAGATTAAATAAGAAACTCCAACTCTCATATTAAACTATTTATAATTTGTTAAATCAACTACTGTAATTCCAGCTCCTCCCATCTCAATCGCCTCATCTCTATAAGAGAGAATACCCCAAAAACTCTTAAGATGCCTCCTTATCTCCTCTTTTAAAATACCATCTCCCTTACCGTGCAATATCTTTATTTCGCCCACCCCAACCATAATGGCATCATCTACAAAAGAGGTTACCCTCTCTAAAGCACCCTCTACCCGCTCCCCCCTTAAATCTATTGTAGGCTTAAAGTTTACCCTTCTCTCCCCCACCCCCGCGCTCTCTGTAACTGAAAACCTTCTTCTATCTACGCCGCCGGGGGCCAATATATCACTATACTCCCTATTAGACAAACGCTCCACCTTACCAACAGCAAGCCGGGTAAGGAGTGAACCGGCAGCAATTGTAACCTGTTTCCCGCTCACTTCTACTACTTCACCCACTACACCACTCTTGGCCACTCTCACCTTATCGCCAACCTTTAACTCTAAAATAGAGACTTTTCTCTCTCTATGGGCTCTCTTCCCTTTGGGAGCACGCCTCTCCTTTACCGCTATCTTCTCAATAGAGTTTAGTCTCTCCTCTACCCTATCTAAAGGGCGCTCCTCCTTACTCTCTACCCTCTTTTTAAAACTCTCCAACTCCTCTCTTGCTCTCTTGGTCTTCTCTCTCTCTGCCTCTCCCTCTCTAATCTCTCTAATGGTCTTTTCAATAATTTTATTGCTCCCTGAGAGTAGCCGGCTTGCCTCCTCTTTTGCCTCTTTTAAAACCTCTCTCTTCAGTTGCTTAATTCCTTTTAACTCCTCTTCATATCTATTGGTGAGCTCTGTAAGGTATTGCTCCCTTTCGCCAACACTCTTCAAACTCAGATCAATTCTTCTTCGGCTACGACTCACCCTTCTAAGCTGCCTCTCCATCTCTACAAATTGCGGCCCCACCCCCTTTTGAGCTTTGGCCACTATAGCTTCTGGAATCCCCATCTTTTTAGCCAATTCAAAAGCAAAGGAGATACCGGGAGTGCCAATCTCCAACTTGAAGAGCGGTTCTATTTTGTGAGTATCAAATAGCATCCCTCCGTTGATCACCCCTTTACTGCTCCCCGCATAGAGCTTTAGATTGGTGTAATGGGTAGTGACAACTCCAAAAGAGCCTCTCCTCTCCAACTCCTCTAAGAGCGCTTCGGCAATAGCTCCACCCGCCATAGGCTCTGTACCCGAACCAAACTCATCTATAAGCACTAAGCTCTCTCTATCTGCCCGGGTAACAATCTCCCTCATATTTTTAAGATGGGAGCTATAGGTACTAAGGTCATTCTCTAAAGATTGTTCATCCCCTATCTCTACAAAAAACGATTGAAAGAGAGGAAACTCTGAACTTTGTGAAGCGGGAACCAAGAGAGCCATCTGAAACATATATTGAAGCACTCCAACACTCTTTAGGGCTATTGATTTACCACCGGCATTGGGGCCCGAAATTAGAAGGATTCGCTTCTCTCTATTCAATGAGAGAGTTAGCGGAACAATCTCCCTACCCTCTCTCTTTAAAACCTCCTCTAAGAGTGGATGCCTACCCTCTCTAACAATCAACTCCCCATCTAAATTTAAAATTGGCTTGGCAGCTCCTATCTCTATAGCATAGAGCGCTTTTGCCCTTATAAACTCTATATCGCACAACCTCTCAAAGGAGGTGGTAAGTTCGGGCAGATAGTCTCTTAGAAAGGTGGAAAACTCTATTAATATTCTCTCAATTTCGCGCTGCTGGGCAAAAATAAGCTCTTTAATGTGGTTATTGAGCTCCACCGCCTCTATCGGTTCTACATAGATAGTGCGGCCCGAACCCGACTGATCTACCACATACCCCGCTATCTTTCTTCTACTCCCCACATCTACCGGAAGTAGAACCTTTCCCTCTCTTACAGATAGCGTTGCATCGCTCTCAATGATACCCTCCTGCTGCCCTTTTGCCAATAAAGATTTAAGTAACTTAGAAAGAGAGCCTTCGCGCTCTTTGATAGATTTTCTAATAGAGCCAAGTTGCGGCGATGCGCTATCTCTTATATTGCCAAATCTGTCTAATAGAGAGTCTAACCGCTTATCTACTGTAGGAAACAGTGCTACCGTAGAGATGAGTCTGTTTAGATTTGGATAGCGCAAGGGGCGATCTTTGCGAAAATAGTTGGTTATGCTACGAAGGGTGGCGAGCCCCACTCTCAAATTTTGTAGAGAGGGGCTATCCAAATAGGCGCTTGGCTGTTCCAACCGTTTAAATAGTGGCAAAATATCTATATAGCCCGAATCGGGGAAAGGGGTGTCGAAAAGGAGAAGAGATCTCATCTCCTCCGTTAGATTAAGTTCCCTCTCAAGTTCGGAGGGGGAGGTAAACAACCGAAGCTCCTCTACTTTTTTCTTGGCAGATTGAGTTGAACAGAGCGAGGCAACCCTCTTACGAATTTTATCAATTCCAAGTTTCTGCTCTATTTTAAAATCTTCGCTCATTATTTTTTATTGAAGATCTTATCTAAGTGGGCCCTCAACTCATTTATACTACCCATACCCACAATTACCCCTTTCGACACAAATGAGATATTGCCACTCTCCTCAGAGATTACAACAACAAAGGAGTCCGACTCTTCTGAAACACCCAATGCAGCCCTATGACGCATTCCATAATGGGGAGCAATTTTCAAATTTTCGGAGATAGGGAGGGTACAACGGGCAGCAACTATCCTCCCCTGCGAAAGAATCATAGCTCCATCGTGCATTGGCCCCCCTTTGGTAAAGATAGCTTCAATCAATCTTGCACTAATTTTGGCATCCAACCTGTCGCCACTCTCTAAAATATCCTCCAACGAACTATTGTTGGCTAAAACAATTAGAGCCCCTATCCTACTTTCCGACATTTTTTGACAAGCTTCTGTAAGCTGATTCAAATCTTCACTCTCCAATGGAGTGCCCCCCGAGAGATTGAGTTTGGCAATAAATTTTGAGAAAAATTTAGAGTTCATATAACGGGTGCCAAGCTTCATAAGAAATCTTCTTATCTCCTGTTGAAAGAGTATAATTAGTGCCAACACCCCTACCCCCATCACCTGTCCTAAAATACCGCTTATCAATTTCATCCCCACCGCTTTTGAGATAAGCCAAATAAGATAGAAGAGTAGGAGACCCGTAAAGATATTGATCGCTATAGTTCCCTTTATAAGCTTATATGCCTGATAGATAAGAAATCCTACCAAAAGGATATCTATAATATCAATCAACCCAATTTTTACAAAATCAAACATAACTGTTATAATCTATGCTAAAATAGTTTTTTTACTCTACAAAAGCGAGAGTAGCCACCAAAACAGAGTTGGGAGCCCCCTTCAATAGGGCATTGAAGCACCCCTCAATGGTAGCTCCAGTTGTAAGGACATCATCTACCAATAGAACCCTCTTTCCCTCCAAACCCTCTATCCCCTTTTTAGTAAGTACAAAAGCCTTTTTTACCCCTTTTTGCCGCCTCTCTCTATTTTTATGGGTCTGGGTTACTCCATATTTTCTCCTCTTCAAAAAAGATTCTACCATTGGAAGGTTGAGTATATCTGCTATTTTAGAGGCAATTATAGCAGATTGGTTATAACCCCTTCTCCACTTTTTGAGAGGGTGAAGAGGTACCGGAATCACAATATCTATATAATCTCTCCACCCGCTCTCCAATAGCTTGGTGGCCAAAATAGAGGCCAGAAAAAGCCCCAACTTCAAATCGCCGCCATATTTAAATTTGTGGATAGCTCTCTTCCAATTACTCTCCTCTCTATAGAGAAACAGAGAGGCAACCCTCTCTACCTCTATAGTCTCCTGTAGCAACTCCTCTGCCGGATTCTCTCTCCAACTCCAAAAATAGGAGTAGGGAAGATCGGAGAGACAGCTCAAACAGATACTCTCCTCACCCTTTACAAGGGCACTATTGCATAGAGGGCAATTTTCGGGAAAAAGCAAAAGGGAGATACTCATCTCAATCTAATAAATTGATCTCCATAGCAACTTTAAGCTCCCTATCTTCTTTTAGCGAGTATTGAACCGCTCCCCTCTGAAAATAGTATCTATTTATAATCTCCATCTCTAAAAGTGGCTTTATCTCATCTTTAAGTTTAATGAGAGTCTCCTTTTTTGAGAGTGTAATAGTAGAACGCAACGATTTCAGTTGGGAGAGAAGTTGGGAAGAGCCCCCCTCCATTGAGGCCAACTCTATCAATTTGTCATACTCTACCAACACTCTTGAACGGTGGTCGAACTGCTGTTTTGAGGCCCACTCTACAAACTCCAAATAGTTGGCGTTGGAGAGCTCAAATTGGGCAACCGGGGCAATAGTATCCACTTTTGAAGAGTACTCTATTGAATATTGGTGCAGCAGATTTGAGTATGCAAGACCAATCACCGGGCGGCTATACTCCTTTGCTAAAACAGTAGAGTCGGGTTCAATACCGCCCCCGTCGTAAACCACCCTACCTCTTCTAAGAGTCTTAAATGCGCTCTTAAGGGAGTCCGGTATAGAGCCTACACTTCCATCCTCCTCTCTATGAGAGTAATCTATAGCTTGAAGAGAGCGGCCGGCAGGGGTATAGTACCGGGCAGTGGTAATTTTAATGTTGTTGCCGTATCCCACATCTCTTATAGATTGAACCAAACCCTTTCCAAAGGTGCGGCTCCCTATAATAGTGGCTCTATCCAAATCTTGAAGTGCACCGGCTACAATTTCGGATGAGGAGGCCGATGCCGAGTTTACCAACACCACCAACGGAATTAAAGTATCTACCGGGGGTGTGGTGGTGTAGAAGTTCATATTATCCTCTTTAGCCCTGCCCTTAGAGCTCACCACCAAACTTCTCTGCGGGAGAAAGAGAGAGAGCATCTCTACCGCCTCACTCAAAAGCCCACCCCCATTATCTCTTAAATCTAAAACAACCCTTTTACAACTCTCCTCCTCTACCAATTTTTGTAGCGCCTCTCTAATCTCCTTTACCCCACCCGAAGTAAAGGATCTGCTTTTTATATAGCCCACACTGTCAGCTACCATACCCCAATAGAGAAGATCGGGAATATGAATCTTCTCTCTTACAATATTTAAAGAGAGTGTATCGCCACCTCTCAACCGCTTGAGAGTTACTCTTAAATTGGTTCCCGGCCCTCCTCTCATCTTTGCACTGCACTCCTCTACCGATAGGGGGGCAACCGGCTCTCCATCAAGTGCTATTATTTGGTCGCCATCAATAATCCCTACCTTAGCTGCAGCAGAGCCCTCGTAAACCTCTGCTATTAAAATGTTCTCTCCCTTTTTCCTTATTATAGCCCCAATTCCGCCATAACTCCCTCTTGTCATCATCTCTAAACTTTCGGAGTCGTTCTCTCTAATTAGGACGGTATAGGGGTCCAATCTATTCAACATATAGTTGGAGGCATCCCACAAGAGGCTCTCCAATGAGACCGAATCTACATAGAGTGTAGAGACCTCCTTTAAAATATTGAGCTGCACCTCTAAGCTTTTCCCCAATTCCAACGATTGTGCAAATGAGAGGAGAGGGGTCAATAGGAGAGTGAGAGTAAGGGAGTGGGTTGCCAATTTTTTTTGAAGACGCATAGCAGATTCAATTTATTTATAGTAAGAGTTCAAAAGTAAAGTTTTTATTATCTTTAGAGCAATAATTTTCTATATGGAACTTCTTTTTGCAACCTCTAATTTACACAAACTTTCAGAAGCACAGAAGATAATTGGAGCATCTATCAAATTGAGAGGCCTGTTGGAGCTTGGTATTACCGAAGAGATTCCCGAAGAGTACTTTACCATAGAGGAGAATGCCAGGTTCAAAGCGCAATATCTATACCAAAAAAGTGGCAAAGATTGTATAGCAGACGACACCGCACTTGAAGTTCAAGCGTTGGATGGAGCACCCGGATATCTCTCTGCCCGTTATGCGGGGTTGGAGGCAGATTCTCAAAAGAACAACACAAAACTGCTACATATGCTTAAAGGAGAGAAAAATAGATTGGCCCAATTTAGGACTGTCATACTTCTCATTAGAGGTGGGCGCGAGTTTCTCTTCCAAGGAGTTCTAAAAGGAGAGATTATAGAGGAGCTTAGAGGCAGCCACGGTTTTGGTTACGACCCTCTCTTTAAGCCTGTAGATTCCACTCTAACCTTAGCAGAGATGGGGATAGAACAAAAAAATGAGATATCCCATAGAGCTATCGCATTAAGAGCCCTGGCCCTTTTTTTGAAAGAGTGTGGTAGAGATGGAAAACAATAGCTTTAAATTGATTGTACTACACTCTTTTAGACACAAAGAGTGGGGTGTTGTTATCCGCGGATATAGCAACCAACATGGCAAGTGCTCTCTATATCTAAAGGCGGGAGCCAACTCAAAGCAACACAATCTCTCTCTTCTCCATCCCTTAAGTCCCATTTTAATAACTCCGGTAAAAAAGAGGATAGGAGAGATGATAAATATAAAGGAGTATGAGCCTCTCTTTAAATTATCAGCTATTAGAGAAGATATAAGAAAGGGGTCAATTGCCCTCTTCTTGGCCGAAATTATATTGAAAAGTATTAGAGAGGTAGAGCAGAACACCCCCCTCTACAACTTTTTAGAATCTTCGATAGTGCTTTTGGAGGAGAAGAGTGTTGGAGTGGCAAATTTTCATCTATGGTTTTTAAGCCATCTGCTCTTTCACCTTGGATACTCTCCTATCTATCCATACCAATCCGGCTCTGCTGAACTCCTTGAAGAGAGCCTCTCACTCTTGCAGGGAGAGGAGGATCTGCTCCGCAGCCTCTATACCCTTTCGGCAGATAGTTTAGACTCTATAAAGATATCGGGAAGGAGACGCTCCCAATTTTTAACCAAAGTGCTAAACTACCTCTCCTACCATCAAAATTGCGACATAGAGAGTCTCTCGCTTCCAATACTACAAGAGCTCTTTTCAGATTAAACTATCGATATGAACTTTTTTGCAAAACTATATAGAGTCTATTTCTCAAAATTGATTGCCGATATAGAGCTCAATATGGAGCGGCCCGAAATATATCAAAATAGGCTCTTGGCCAACTTAATGGGCACCCTCTCCAAAACCACCTTTGGCAAAGAGCACGGTATAGAGAGCAGTAGCAATTATCTACACTATAGAGAGCGTGTACCTCTAAGGGGTTATGAGGAGTATGAGCCCTATATTAGGAGAGTGAGAGAGGGAGAGAGCTCCCTGCTGTGGAGTAGTCCAATCAAGTGGTTTGCAAAATCATCGGGGACAAGCAATGCTGTGAGTAAATTTATTCCTGTAACAAAAGAGGCACTCTACAATTGCCACTACCATGGAATGAAACAGATGATTGCCTCCTATCTTATAAACAACCCCACTTCAAAGCTACTCAAGGGTAACGCACTCACCCTTGGGGGGAGTGTAGTACCCGATACAATGGGAAGAGAGGGGCAGAAGAGTGGCGACCTTTCGGCTATCCTACTCTCCAATACCCCACCTTGGGTTGAACTAAGAAGGGTCCCCTCAAAAAAGATAGCTCTAATGTCGTCATTCGAAGAGAAGGTAGAGCATATTTGTAAAAATGCCCGCAGCTACAATGTAACCAACTTCTCTGGTGTCCCCTCTTGGAATTTGGTTCTCCTTAGACAGATTCTTCAATATAACGGCGAAGAGGATCTTCATAGAATATGGCCCAACTTAGAGCTTTTTATGCATGGGGGAATAAGTTTCAAACCCTATCGCAAAGAGTATCTGAAAATGGTTTCGGGAAAGCTCAACTTCCTTGAGAGCTACAACGCATCGGAAGGCTTTTTTGCCTTCCAGAACGATCCAAGCGACTCTTCAATGCTTCTTCTAACCAACAATGGAATATTCTATGAGTTTATCCCCTTAGACAAATTGGAGATGGCCATTGCCGGCAACTTTACAGATTTCGATACTATAGAGAGTGTTACCACAAACCAAATTTATGCTCCTCTCCTCACTACCAACGGAGGATTGTGGCGCTACCTCATTGGCGACACTGTTGAATTTACATCGTTAAAGCCACACAAAATTATAATAACCGGACGAACCCAGCTCTATATTAACGCTTTTGGAGAGGAGCTAATGATTCACAATGCCGAAAAAGCATTGACATATGTTTGTAACCATCTTGCTCTTTCGGTTGCCACTTTTACCGTTGCCCCCCACTATATGAGTTCCAACCATAAAGGTTACCACCAGTGGCTTATAGAGTTTGATACCCCTCCCCAAGATCTTAAACTCTTTGCCCAAATGCTCGATAATCAGTTACAGGAGCACAATTCAGACTATCGTGCCAAAAGAGAGAATAACTTAACAATTCTACCGCTGGCTTTCCCAGAAGGGTAAAGTGGGGGGTCAAAATAAAGTCCCCCCCCTTAGCAACGATAGAACCATTATTGAAGAGCTGCTAAAACTTAACAGAGAGTCAAAATGAGCGCAATACCCAATAGTATAAAGGTAGAGATGGGGCAGATTGAGAGAGAGATTTTTGAACCGCTCTCTCAAGAGGGTTTTAACTCCCTTGCAATTAAAATATTTAACTATCAGGCCCGCTACTGTAAACCTTATGCACAATACCTTTCGCTTTTGGGGCTCTCTCCTTCCAATATAGAGCAGATTGAGCAGATACCCTTTCTCCCTATAGTTCTCTATAAAGATCACGATATCAAAAGTTTCGATGGTAAAGCAGAAGCTCTCTTCACCAGCAGTGCAACCGGTGGAACCACCCCCTCCAAACATTGGGTAAAGAGTTTGGAACTCTATCGTAAAAGCTTCATCCGCTCTTTTGAACTATCTCTTGGAAGCCCTCAAGAGTGGGCAATAGCGGCACTTCTCCCCTCCTACTTGGAGAGAGAGAACTCATCGCTGGCATATATGGTAAAAGAGTTGATAGCACTAAGCAACAACTCCCATTCTGGTTTCTATCTATACAATTTTAAAGAGCTCCAGCAGAACCTCACTCTGCTACAACAGCAGGGAGTAAAGACACTACTCATAGGGGTTACATTTGCCCTATTGGAGTTTATTGAAAAATTTGAGATAGAGTCTCCCACCCTTACCGTTATTGAGACAGGGGGGATGAAGGGGAGAGGGAGAGAGATTGAGCGCGCCCAGCTACATAACAGGCTCCTGCAAAGCTTTAGGGGCGCAACAATAGGTTCAGAATATGGGATGGCAGAACTCCTTTCGCAGGGGTGGGCAGTTGGGGGCGATCTCTTTACCCCTCCACCGTGGATGAGGGTGGCAATCAGAGATCTCAACAACCCCTTCCACTATATGAAAAGTGGTAAAGAGGGGGGTATAAACATTATAGATTTGGCCAATATATACTCCTGCTCCTTTATTGAGAGTGAGGATAGAGGAGTTGCATTTGGCAACTCCTCCTTCAAAGTTTTGGGCCGTATAGAGAGTGCACCACTAAGGGGATGCAACCTTCTTTTGGAGGATTAGAATTTCCCGATAAGCTCCACCAATCTATTGGTAACCTCTTCTGCTTCATCGCTTAAACCTCTTTCGCGATAGATATTGGCAAGATAGAGAATATAAGAGCTCTTATCATCTATATCATTTTTTGAAACAGCTATGGTGCCAATGGTTGGGCTAAAGAGCACACCCATATAGAGAGCGATAGTTTCAAGAGACTCTTTGGCAAAAGCGCGCCCCAACTCTAACCCCTTCTCCCTCTTACCCAAATAGAGGTATAGATCTATAGCCTCCAACACCGAATACTCGTTAAGCGAGGGAATCAAAGAGCTGTTCAGGGGAAAGTGGTAGGGAATTATCTCCTGCCCCATCCTATCCAACACCTCTTCTGCCTTTTCGTTTTCGCCGGCATCTACCAGAGCTTGAGCAGTTTGAACAAAAATATTTCGAGCAGAGACAATTGCGCTAAATGTTAAAATATTTTGGTAATCTATATGAATAGTACTATCGTTCATATTGCCCCACCTATAGGTATCCATCACCTTATTGTACATATTTTGGGCAACAATTCTACCGGGTGTCCCCACCGAAGTTTCACTCTTTATAGGGACAAACTTATAGGCAAAGCCACAAAACTCCAAGTACTCTTTAATCCCAATATTAAGATCTCCTCCCATTGCAACAAAGTAGATGGGGCGCTCCCAATTGTAGTTGGCAATAAGGTCCAATATCATCAACTCCGTTTTGGTGAGTATCCCTTTTGAGGGGGGGAGTGAGAGTTGGATAGTATCTACAATAAGCGACGAATCGCTAAGAGGAACAATTCCCCCTTTCAAAACGGCACTCTTGTTTACCGGTACCAAAAGCTCTCTTGCGGCAAATACACTTATAGATTCACCAGAGGTGAGTTTAACCTTTGCGCTGGGGTGCGACATCAGATCTACTACCGCTTTAAGTGGCACCGCCCTATTTACCCTATCGTATATTTGAACCACATCGTTGGTACCATAAATATACTCCTCTTTTGTAAGAGAGAAATTGAGGGGAGCAGAGTCGTAAGTTCTATACTGCATCTGATCTATATACCAATCGGTTCCCAAGAGGGAGGTATTTACCACACGAACATCGGTGCGCACCCCCTCTACCTCCTGAAGGTACCATAGAGGAAAGGTGTCGTTGTCGCCATGTGTTACCAAAATAGCGTTGGAGTCGCAGGAGTTTAGATAGTTAAAGGCAATATCTCTTGCAGTATAGCGATTGCTCCTGTTGTGGTCATCCCAATTTTGACCACCCATTTGGATAGGGACAAAAATTAGCAACACAAAACTTAAAAGAGCAGCCAATCGTTCATCCAACACTCTCTTTAAGGTGCGATAGAGTGCAAGAACGGCAAAGCCGGTCCAAATTGCAAAGGCATAAAAAGAGCCGGCAAAGGCATAATCTCTCTCTCTTGGCTGATATGGGGGCTGATTTAGATAGAGAACAATAGCCACCCCGGTCATAATAAAAAGGAGCATAACCACCCACCAATTTTTTTTGTCGTGTTTAAGGTGAAAAAAGAGCCCTACCAATCCTAAAATCAGTGGGAGAAAGTAGTAGTGATTCTTAGATCTATTGTTTACCAAATAGTTGGGTCCTTCCGATTGGTCGCCCAATCTACTCTTGTCAATAAAGGAGATACCCGACTCCCAATTTCCTTTAAAAGGATCTCCTGGTGCCGGTGCGTGGAAGTCGTTTTGGCGTCCCACAAAGTTCCACATAAAGTATCTTAGATACATCCAATTGAGTTGATAGTCGAAGAAAAATCTCAAATTGTCTCTAAAGAGTGGAATCTTCTCTTCGCTCCCAAAGAGTCTCTTCCCCCTGTTTTGAGTATAAGCTTTGTAGAAATTGATATGATCCCTTGAGCTGCTCCACATTCTAGGAAAGAAGACCCTCCCTTGAGAGTCAAATTTCTGTTTTACAGGGCCTTTTACCTTTTTATAGCGATCTCCAACCTTAGCCCAATAGGTGGTACTCTCCAAAGAGTACTCCGAAGCATAAGTTTCTCCATAAATTAAAGGGTTGCTCCCATACTGCTCGCGGGCCAAATAGCGCACGAGAGAGAATGGATTATCGGGCTGATTCTCGTTTGTAGGGGTGTTGGCAGAGGATCTAATAATCACCATAGCAAATGAAGAGTAGCCAATTACAATCATAGTAAAGGCCAATAGAATGGTGTTGAGCAGCACCTTCCCCCTTTTTTGGGTAAACCAAACTGCCCAAAGCGATAGAGCTAAAAGGGTTATCACAAAGAGTGCAGCTCCACTATTGAATGGGAGCTTTAAATAGTTCACAAAAAATAGATCTACAAAAGCGCTCAACTTTGGAAGCCAAGGTATCACTCCAAATAGAACAACTGCCAAAATTACAACAGCAATGGCAAAAACTTTTATAGTGAGTTTTGGAGAGCTCTCATACTTTTTATAGTAGTAGATAAATACTATTGCAGGAATAGCCAACAGGTTAAGTAGGTGTACCCCTACCGAAAGCCCCATCAACAGAGCTATCAAAATAATCCATCTGTTGGCATAGGGGGCATCGGCCTGCTCCTCCCATTTTAAAATAGCCCAGAAGACAACAGCAGTAAAGAGCGACGACATAGCGTACACCTCTGCCTCTACCGCCGAAAACCAAAAGGTATCGGAAAAGGTGTAGATTAAAGCTCCTACAACCCCGGCACCCCACACTGCAATGGCGCCTCCTTGGCTCAACCCCTTACCTCTCTCCATAACTCTTCTTCCCAAGTGGGTAATAGTCCAAAAGAGAAACATTATTGTTAATGCAGAGCAGATGGCACTCATTGCATTTACCATTAGAGCAGCTTTATTTGCGGGAGCAAAGAGGGTAAAAAATCTTGCAACTAACTGAAAAATAGGATTTCCAGGAGGGTGCCCTATCTCCAACTTATAAGATGAGGCAATAAATTCCCCACAATCCCAAAAGCTTGTAGTATCTTCTATTGTAGAGAGATATACAAAGGCGGCAACAATAAAGAGCAGAAGTCCTAAGAGCCTATCTCCCAATTTGAAGTGAGCTTTTTTCATATTAAAAAGTGTTGTACAATTTTGTAAATTATAACAAAGATACCATTTTGAATTTTTCTGCCTAAATTTGTCTATATATTAGAGTGCTATGAAATCAAATAAAAAAAGAGCAAAAGGAGGAGTTGTCTACTCTACAAATCCCAACTACCAATATGAAGAGCAGGATAGTATTGGACAGGAGCCCATTCCAAGAGAGAGAGAGAGGCTTTTGATAACTTTAGATAGACGAAACAGAGGAGGTAAACAGGTAACACTCATCCAAGGATTTCAAGGTAGCGACAACTCGATTGAAGAGCTGGGAAAGATCTTAAAGGGCAGATGCGGAAGTGGTGGAAGTGTTAAAAATAGAGAGATCTTAATTCAGGGCGACTTTAGAGAGAGAGTGTTGGAATCTCTTCAAAGTATGGGATACAATGCAAAGAGAGGCAATTGACCTTTTGGTTGGAATAGACTCTATAGGGTCGCTACACCCCCTTCCAATAGATTCATTGTGGGGCAGCCACTCTTTGGTACTCTCCAATCAGCTATTACCGTTGGGAAGTGACACTTCGTCGCTTCTATTTTCGCTTGTTGCACTCTTTTATATGGCTCTACTTCTCTTTAGTTACAACTCCATCTGTAGAACTCTTCCACCGCTATTTCGCTCACTCTTCAACTTCAATTTTCAAAGAAATATAGAGTCGAAGCTCTCCTTTGTTAGAACAAGAGGCGAAATAGCACTCCTGTCGCTCTTTACACTCTCATTGGAGTTGCCACTTCTCTTTGAGCGCCATTTTTTAATCAATTTTGCCCTATCTAAAGCTCTTCTTTTTATATATGTGTCGCTCCTGTTACTTCTCTACCTTCTACTTAAGAGCTCTCTTCTAAAATATCTACAATGGGTCTTAAAGAGAAGAGAGCCCTTTATTGCTATTGGGCGAGCCGGCTTCAACCACATTATCCTTTTCACTGTTGCCTCAGTTCCCTTAATTATTCTCTACATTGTTGGAGTAGAGATAAGAGAGAGCACCATCTTCAACTATCTTTTAATTTGCGCATTGCCTCTTTTCATACTCTACTTAATTACAGTTTTTCACCTTTTAAGAGAGGGAAAATTTTCTCCTATTTTTAATATTTTGTACCTTTGTGTTTTTGAATTGGCACCCCCAATAGTAATTGTCAAACTACTATTCAGTTATTCTATAGTATGAAAGAGAAGAGAATCATTATACCTCAACCCGCTCCGCAAAACGCTTCACCATACAGCGATCTCATAGAGAACTACAATGTTCAAATTGAGTTCACACCCTTTTTTAAAGTAGTTCCAATAGAGGTTAAAGAGTTTAAGCTTCAGAAGATTGATCCCTCTGCTTTTAGTGCAGTGCTTTTTACCTCAAAATCGGCGATAGATGTTTTTTTCAATTTTAGCGAAGAGCTAAAATTTCCCATCTCCGAATCGATGAAATATTTCTGTATCTCAGAGCCAATAGCTCTCTATCTTCAGAAATATATTGTCTATCGTAAAAGGAAGATTTTCTTTGGCAATGGTACTCTTGCCTCAATAGTAGAGATAATTAAGGCAAAACATAGAGAAGAGAATTTTCTACTTACCACAACAGACAACTGCAATTCAAATTTGGTCAAGCTCTTTAAGAAGAGCAAACTTAAACATTCAGTAGCGATACTCTTTAAAACAGTATTTTGCGATCTCTCTCATATCAATATTGAGAGTTTCGATATTATAGTACTCTACTCCCCTTTCGATATTGCGTCGCTACTTGACAACTTTCCCAATTTCAACCCCAAAAAGATCTCTATAGCCACCTTTGGCCCGGCAACCCTAAAGAGGGTAAAAGAGTTGAATTGGGAGGGTACAATTATTACCCCAACCGAAGAGGCCCCCTCAATAGCACAAGCACTCACACTATATCTTGAACAGCAGTAACAACACTTTTAGCAAAGAGTGGCGTCTTAAGAGGAGATCAGAGATTGAAGAGCTATTTAAAAATGGTAGAATCATACACTCCCCCTCCTTTAAAATTGTCTCACTCCCCAATGGGATATCTCACAACAGGGCTGTCATTGCTGTACCAAAACGAAGTTTCAAAAAAGCAGTAGATAGAAACTATATTAAACGGCTTGTAAGAGAGGGTTTACGACACTCTCCCATATTTAAAGAGGAGGGAGAAGGGTATAATCTATTTATAATTTATAGAGGGGTATCGCTCCCAACATTAGAGAGTATAAAAATAGAGGTAGAAAATGGGTTGGAAAAAAGTATTAAAAGGGATAGGCAAAATTTTGACAGCACCGCCACTACTGCTAATTAAGTGTTATCAAATATGCATCTCACCCTTAGTCGCCCCCTCATGCCGTTTTACCCCCACCTGCTCTACATATTCGGCAGAGGCATTAAAAAAACATGGTTTGATTAAGGGGGGATACCTCTCTGTAAAAAGAATATTAAAGTGTCACCCTTGGGGGGGAGGAGGCCACGACCCGGTACCTTAAAACTCACTATCGCAAAAAGGGGAGTAGCTTATACTCAAGGGGCGGAGTGGCCAAATCTCTCAAAAATGCGCGCTCTATCGGGGTCGCCCTTTGTCAAAATCTCAATCTCTGAAATGGGAACATCCTTCAAATCTAAAAGCACCAAACCATCTACACAGTAGTTGAAAGCGGGATCGACATTAAAGGCAACCATCTTACAGTTGATCTTAATATATTTTTTTACAAGAGTGGGAACTCTATATTTCCCATTACTCAGGCGAAGAATAAAGCGGTCAAACTTCTCTATACTCTCCATCTTTCCCTGCAGTAGCGGGAGCGGTGCACTTCTCATAAAATCTGCCTCGAATGGAGTCTTGGGAATTGCGCCACCATTGAAACTTTGGGGGGAGTGCGCCTCTTTTAGATAATAGATCATAAGACTTCTATAAAACATAGGATACCAGGAACTAATACTCACTGGCCCAAACAGATACTTCACCTCACTATTGCGAGAGACTACATATAGAAGACCTTTTATAAGTAGAAGAAGGGGGAGCGTCTCTTTTTGATAATCTAAAACGACAAAAGAGCGCCCAAGCTCCATAGAGTTGTTGAGAACAGGGGTAAAAATATCTTTATAGTGGAATAGGGTAGAGGAGTAGAAACCCTCTACCCCCTTACTCTTCATAATTTCACTTCCACCCCCTAAACGGTAGGCTCCCACCAATTTATTTCTATGCTTATCCCACAAAATCAAATGTTTATAGTATTGGTCATATTGGTCCAAATCTAAAGGGGTGCCGGTTCCTTCGCCAACAGCCCTAAAAGCCTCCTCTCTCTTTCGCCCAATCTCGTGCAGTAGGGTGGGAATAGCAGATGCATTTGCCAAATAGCAGCTATAGCCGCCGGTAGTAAAGAGTTGGGCATTGGCGGGAAGAGAAGAGATCTCTTTATGCATAGCCCTTCTATTTTTGGGAAGAGCAATAGGCTCAAGCTCCTCTCTCTCCTGAATAACAGCATCGGGTATAAGATTTGATTCCAATGCATAGGTGCGTGCCCTAAGGCCCAATGAGAGCTCTTTAAGAGTTGTAAATTGAGCTTGCTCCGAAGTTGTGATAGGGCGGCCAAAACTAATTTTTATTGTCTTGCCTCTCTTGTTGAGCATCTCTCTCGAAAGGCGTAGCGTTCTCAATGCCGGGTGTATCCTACCCATCAAGTGGAACATTTTTGAATTGGTCCCATGAAAATAGGCGGGCAAAACGGGAACATTGGCGTTCCTTATCATCTTTATAATAGGGAGCTGCCACTCTTTATCTTCAATTGTAGAGGTTCCATAATAGGTAGAGACTTCGCCTGCGGGAAAAATAGTTATAGAGCCGCCATTTTTAAGGTGAAGAGCCGCAGCCCTCAAACCCGAAAAGCTACTTGCCAACTCCTTATTATTACTGAAGGGGTTTACCTCAAAAAAGAAGTTGGACAAATTGGGAATAGAGGTAAATAGAAAATTGGCTATTGTTTTAATATCGGGCCTGGTAGAGCCAATAATGTGAAGTAGAAGCAGACTGTCTATCGCTCCAAAAGGGTGGTTGGCAGTTACCACAAAGGGACCCTCTTGTGGAATATACTCCAACTCCTTCTCATCTATCTCAAAAGAGATTTTAAACTCTTTGAGCATAGCATCTATAAATTCGCGCCCCCGGTATGTGGTGAAGTTGGGGTACATCTTATTCAATTTGCCAAATCCGGCAAGATGATAGATAAGTCCGGCAACCACAGTACCGGTAAAGCCTTTGAGATTTAAAGAGCTCTTTACCGTACTCTTTGTTATAAGTTTAGGTCTCATAGAGGAGACAAATATAACTAAAATAGTAATTTTGCAAATAGTGGAGAGCATATCATTAATAGAGTCGGTCCAACTTCTACCTAAAGAGCCTGGGGTCTATCAATTTTTAGATAGCAGTGGAACTGTTATCTATATTGGTAAAGCTAAAGATTTGCGGATACGGGTTTCGCAATATTTTAAGGGAGAGGAGTCGTTAAGCGGCAAAATAGCGGTGATGGTTAGGCGGATTGCCAATATTCGACACACCGTAGTTGAATCGGAAGAGGATGCCCTCCTTTTAGAGAACAACCTTATTAAAGAGTATCGGCCACGATACAATATTTTATTAAAAGACGATAAGAGCTATCCTTGGATTGCCATTAAGAGAGAGCCCTTTCCAAGAGTATTTACAACCCGTGAAAAAAGAGAGGAGGGGGCACTCTACTTTGGCCCCTACAGTTCTGCTCTACAGGCCAAAAAATTGGTAAGATTGATCCACTCCCTCTACAACTTAAGAGATTGCAACCTCCCCTTAAACAGTAAAGCTATTGCAGCCAAACAGTTTAAACCCTGTCTAAAGTATCATTTGGGCAGATGCGATGCCCCCTGCATAGGAGAGATTTCCCAAGCCCATTATCAAAAGCAGATAGAGAGGGGCATCTCCCTTCTAAATGGCGAAAGCGGCAAATTGATTCGAGAGTTTACAAAGAGGATGGAGAGGGCAGCAAAAGAGATGAAGTATGAAGAGGCTCAAAAGTATAAGGAGCGGTTGGAGCTGCTTAAAAACCATGTGGGCAAATCTATTATAGTGAGCCAAAATCTCTCCAATTTAGATATTTTCACACTCTCTTCCAATGAAGAGGGCTCTTTTGGCAACCATCTTAGAGTTATAAAAGGCTCTATAATACGCTCTATAAATATGGAGTTCAAAGTGCCTCTTCAAGAGGGAGAAGGGGCAATAATATCCCGTTTTATAACTGCTATGCACCAAGAGTACGGCGACAACGGCAACCCCCTTATTCTCTCTTGTATGCCCGATTCAGAGCCATTGCAAAAACGCTCCTCAATACCCAAACGGGGAGAAAAACTCTATCTCTTACAATTGAGTCTTAAAAACACTCTCCAATTTAAAAAAGAGAGGCTAAAACAGGAAGAGATTATAAACCCCCAAGAGAGAGAGCGAAAAGTTTTAGAAACTATGCAACGGGAGTTGGGGCTTAAGGAGCCACCCACCCATATCGAGTGTTTCGACAACTCAAATATTCAAGGCGATAGGGCAACATCGGCCTGTGTGGTCTTTAGAAATGGGAGACCCAGCAAGAGAGAGTATCGCCACTTTATACCAAAGAGTGTGGCTGGAGCCGACGACTATGCCACTATGCGCGAGGTGATAGAGAGGCGCTACAGAAGAGTTTTAAATGAGGGGGGAGATATTCCCCAACTGATAGTGATAGATGGGGGGAAGGGGCAGGTGGGTGTAGCCTACTCGGCGCTTCAAGAGTTAGGGCTCTCCAAAAGGGTAAAAGTACTTGGGATAGCCGAAAGGATGGAGTCTCTATTTGTAGCGGGAGAGAGCCTACCTCTACTGCTGAACAAAGGTGGGGTAACAATGAAAGTTTTAATGCATCTGCGTAACGAAGCGCACCGTTTTGCACTTGCCCACCATAGAAAGAGGGGGAGCAGAGAGCAATTTGTATCGCAGTTGCGATCGATTCCGGGAGTAGGAGAGCAGTATGAGAAGAGGATTTTGCAGCGATTCGGCTCCCTTAAAATGGTTAAAGAGGCTACAGTAGATGAGCTGTCGGAGGTGGTGGGTAAAAAATTGGCAATAAAAATTAGTACCGCTCTTGAGAGAGACGGCTCCAATTGACCCATCCGCTAATTGAGTTGACAAGATAGAAGAGCCACATAATTACCATTAGGGCAGCATGCTCGCCGCCGGCAATCCAAGCAACAACCCACATTGCAACACTTATTAAATTTACCGCCACCCACAACACCCACTGCTCCATATAGCGTTTAACCATTATATACATTGCAATTATAGAGATTACGGTGGTGGCCGAATCTTTAAGCGGCTGAGGGTCGTTCCAATATTTTAACAGCCAAGCTCCCAAAAGAACAGTTGCAACAGTAAAGAGCGTAAGGAAGAGGCGCCCTTTAAAAGAGAGTCTTCTTGCAGTAACTGTTACCCCACTGCTCTCCTGCCGCCTATATACCCAACTATACCACCCTATAAACTGCATTGGAAAATAGTAGAGGGCATTTAGAGCAGCATCGCCATAGAGCTTTGCCTTATAAGAAATTATAGCATATAGGGTTACATTTACAACTCCAAAGAGATAGTTGAAGATATTCCCTTTAGCCACCAACACAACACACACCACTCCGGTTACTCCCGCTATAGAGCCCATCCAATCAAACTCCTCCATCTTAATAGAGTAGATAAGGTTGGCAACAACAACCCCAATAATCAAAAACCAATCAAAGAGATTTAATGTATTTATTTTTTCAAATTTATACTTCATCTATAGAGGTAAATTTAAAAGAAGTTCAAAGATAGTCTCACTCTCTCCATTATAGCCACTCCTCACCCCAAATTCAAAAGAGTGGGATATCCCAAGGAGATTGAGATCAAAAAGAAGATCACATCCGGCAGCCCATAGAGAGCGCTTTAACCCTCCTCTGCCAACATTTTGTGTATACTGTACAAAAGGAAAGAGCTTCCCTCTCTTAATATGCAGAATAGAGGGTATTGTCAGCTCTTTGGTAAAGAGCGGCATCCCATATTTAAGTTCCCCCCCTACAGCAGAGCTGCTATAGAGTCCGGAATATCCCATAGGGAAAGGGAAGGAGTTCTGGAGCATATACTCTCTATTGTTTGAGAGTTGCCGCTGATAGTTTACAGAGAGCCTTACTCCATGATCCAATTTGGCTCCGGGCAGATAAAAATAGGAGGAGAGGTTAAAGAACGAACCTAAATTTCCCTCCGAAAATGGAGCAGTAGAGAGCTCTAAGGTGAAACCACCGCCCCACTTTGGATAGAGATCCCTATAGCTCATTCTTAAAATACGATAGAGCGACACCCGGCTATAGAGCTGCTGATAGTTGAGAAACTTCCCACTATTGTGGGAATAGAAGGAGTCGTTACTATAGCTCCATTGTAGTGAGGGAATAATACCCCAATTCCACCCCCCTCTATTATATCTAAGAGGAATATAGAGCAGAAGAGCACTTTTAAAATAGGAGGCTCCGCTACGAGGTTCCTCTATCAGTTGAGTGCTCTCTGGAGTGGGGTGCAATATATTATACCTTATAGGCTCCCTCTCATTAATGGAAGAGGAGAACTCAATAACGGGGTAGAGGCCTGTATATTTAAAGTTAAAGTGTAGAGAGTTAAAGCCGTTACGATAGGCATAGCCCAAAGAGCCCACTGCGCTACTCAAGCTATTTTGAGAGAAGAGCATCACCCCGGGCGACGCCAAATCCCATAGCGTCTCATAGCTCATCCGCTTTATATTATCTATATTTATATAGAGAGGAGCCCAAGAGTGCACTCGAATAAGATTGCACTCTTTCCGGTATGGATGAGATTGTAAATTGAGATTTTCGGGAACAACCAATGAATCTGAATTGAAGCGGGTATCTGCAACTAACTTCTCTACAATAGGATCTTTCAAGAGTCCCCCCTTTTTTAAAGAGTCAATTGCCATCTCCCTCCTTTGCACTCTCTCTTTTCCTACCATTTTAAGCCAATAGCCCTCTAATGAAAAATCGCTTACAACTACTCCACTTTCATTTAGGCTATAGGAGTGGAGCCCATATTTGGGCATAACTCTATTGAAGAGTTTTCCACCAGTCAAAGAGAGGGAGTAGAGTGCTCTCACCCCTTCAAAATCGGCTAAAAATAGAATCTCCCTCTCTAAAGGAGAGTAGTCAATTTTAGAGAGAGAGCCGGCAGCAAACTCCTCTATTTGGTTCCACTCCCCTCCCTCAAACGGCCTATAAAATAGGGCCTGCGACAAGTCTGAAATGGCTAAAACAACCACCCCACCGTTCACAATTACCCCCTCTTTCAACCTCCACCCTTTTGGGGGATTGTAGTATGCAATTTGGTTAAACTCTCTATCTAAAAGGTGTAACCCACTACCACCCTCAACACTTTGCGAAATTACCAAAAGTGAATCGCCGGAAGCAGAGGGAGAGGGGTTGAAAAAATATTTGCCCACAGTAGCTCGTTTAACCTTTTTTGTAGAGATATCGTAATAGTGGATATCGGAGTATTGCTGTAACTCCCAACGGGCAGATTTAATATACTCACTCCAAAAAATTCTCTCACCGCCAAGTTTTAATGGAGAGTTAATTCTACCCAAATATTTTAAAAACTCACTCTCCCCCCCATTGCTTTTGCTAAAGAGAGCTGGGATTTCGCTTAGCCCACTTCTTACAAATAGTAGAGTATCGCCCTTTGAAATGGGATAGTGGTGTAGCAAAAAGCTATCCTTACCCCCCTTTTTACTCTCTATAATGGGTGTTGCAGGTGTTGGGAGAGGACGTTTCTGCTGCTCCTCTCTCCAGCGGGTGGTGTAGTAGCTTGTAAGCTCCGCAAAATTTTGTCGTTTAGTGAGGGAGGTCAATCTTCTAAAGGCCTTTTTCTGTGCAAATGGATTATAGAAATGTCTTATAGAGTAATCGTTAACCTCTTCAAAAAGAGCGGGAGAGATAGATTTATATCTCATATAGGAGCTTAATAGATAACCAAAACTATAGTGGTCTGGGGTATAATTTTTATAAGAGCCCAAAGCCCAACTATCATAGCGCCGTTGCTCCCCCTCTAAAAATGCAGTTCTAAAGTAGAGTAGGTGGCTTGGGTCTCTTCCCCTCCCACCTATCCCCATCTCTGTCTCCCCAATAACGGCATCCCCCTCTAAGCTCCATCGCCCCATGAAGAGCCCCATACCAAATGTTTCGGATTGCTCTCCAATAAAGAGATGTCCTATTTTAAAGATCCCTTTCCTAAACTGTGAAATCTGCGCTACATGCCTCAATTCATGAGTAACCAAATGTTTCTCCCAATTGAAAATATAGTTACTATTGATAGGTGGCATGGTAATCAACTCCATCCTTGAGGGAGCCCATCCAACCAACCCATTACTTTGAGCATTAAAGGGGTGAAGCACCACATCCAATTTTGGAAGCTGAGGCTCCCGGGTACGAAAAATAAAAGGTCTAATCTCCTCTAAAAGCCAGCTATATCTATTGGCCATAGAGTCTAATCCATTGGGATAGATAACTTTAAAATTGGAACTCTCTATGTATCGCCACTTTACAGAAGCGGGATTGTTCCCTATAGAGAAATATTGCCCCCTCCCTTTTGATGGAATGAGAAGTTGGAGCATTAAAAGCGCCACAATCTTCAATAATATAAAATTGTGCTTAAATTTCATTTTGCGAAGGTAATAAAAGCTCTTATTTTTTAATTGATTAACTTTAAGATATATCTTTGCAGTTAAATTGAATTTAACTATATGGGTGCACTTTTCAAAACCTTGGAAATTTTAGGCTCTTTGGCTCTTTTCCTATATGGCATGACAATGCTTAGCGAGTCTCTTCAAAAGGTTGCCGGCGACAAAATGAGAGCTATTCTCGCCTCAATGACATCCAACTCTTTTAAGCGAATTCTCACAGGGCTCTTTGTAACAGCCATAATACAATCCTCCAGCGCCACCACCATTATGGTAGTTAGCTTTGTAAATACAGGGCTCCTAACTCTACTCCAGTCTATTGGCGTTATTATGGGAGCCAACATAGGAACCACTATAACTGCTTGGATAATTTCAATTTTAGGATTTAAGGCCGATATTGCTACCCTCTCACTACCCCTAATAGGGGTGGGCTTCCTCTTTATGATGATGAAGTCCCGCAAACGAAAATCTATGGGTGAGCTAATTTTAGGCTTTGCTCTACTCTTTTTGGGGTTGGGATTTCTAAAATCATCTATGCCCGATATAGGTCAGACTCCGGAACTTTTACAATTTCTACAGGGGTGGACCCAATACGGCTTCGGTTCAATTCTTCTTTTTGTATTGATAGGTACTATCTTAACTGTAGTTTTACAATCTTCAAGTGCCACTATGGCCCTTACCCTTCTTATGTGCAACTACGGTTGGATCTCTTTTGATATGGCAGCAGCAATGGTTTTAGGAGAGAATCTTGGAACAACCATCACAACCAATATAGCCGCTGCAGTAGCCAATGTATCTGCCAAGAGAGCAGCGCTTGCCCATACAGTCTTCAATCTCTTTGGGGTTATTTGGGCACTTGCAATCTTCACACCCTTCCTAAATTTTGTAGGAGCCACTACTCAACTCTTTGGAACGGGAAATCCCTTTCACTCTACCGCTGCAACGCTCTATGGTCTTGCACTCTTTCACACATTCTTCAATATTGCAAATACCACCATACAGGTTTGGTTTACCCCCCAAATAGTTGCTATAGTCACCTACCTTATCAAGGCTCCCGAACAGGAAGAGGTTTTTCGCCTCAAGTTTATACAGGGGGGGTTGTTGAGCACATCCGAACTCTCTTTGGCACAGGCTAAACAAGAGATTGTAAACTATGCCAAATTGGGGCAGCGGCAATTTGGCTATGTTAGAGAGGCGTTAGAAGCCGAAGAGGGGAGCCGATTCGATTCGCTCTACTCCAAATTGGAAGAGTACGAGCAGATTATAGATCGTATTGAAATAGAGATAGCAAATTATCTCAACAACATTGCAGAGGGGGAGCTTAGCGAATTGAGTGGAAAGAGAATACAGGCTATGTACACAATCATTAGCGAAATAGAGAGTATGGGCGACTCCGGCTACAATATTGCCCGTATTCTACAACGGAAAAATGTCTACAATATAAAATTTGACCCCCAATTGATAGAGCGGATCAACCATATGTTAGATCTTTTAGACAACGCCTTCAACGCTATGATCTTCAATTTGGATCAAGGCTATTCGCTCATAACGGAGATTCACAATGCCGAAAATGCCGAAAATTCGATTAACGAATATCGCAACCATCTAAAGGAGATGCATCTGCTCAACTTAGAGAACAATATATATAGCTATCAGACAGGGGTTTTCTATATGGATCTGATAGCGGAGTGCGAAAAGGTTGGAGATTACATAATCAATGTTTCGGAGGCTATTATAGATATCAGATAGTGCCGTATGAAACCGAGGGCCCTATTTATTTATACACATCTCTCTACCTTTGTAGAGGGAGATCGTAAGATTTTAGAAGAGCACTACAACATAGAGAGCTATCGCTTTAAAAATAGCCCAAAAGTTCTACTTCTGCTCTCTCTACTAAAAGAGCTTCTATTCCTACTACTAACACTTCACCGCTACAGATTGGTCTATATTTGGTTTGCCGACTACCACTCTTGGCTCCCAACACTATTGGGCAAACTATATAGAAAAGAGGTAGTTTTAATTGCGGGAGGGTACGATATTGCCCGTGAGAAAAAATATCGTTACGGTTCCTTTTCAAAAAGGATTAGAGCTCTATTGACCCTCCGCTCTTTAGAGCGCGCCTCACAAGTGTGGGCCGTATCGAACTATCTCTTAAGGGGGATTAGGGCCATTGCCCCAAAGGCCAACAGCTATCTACTATATAACGGAATAGAGGAGAGGCTCTTTCTGCTCAAAAGAGAGATAGAGAAGAGCAGCGAAGCAGACTCTTCCAACCAAGCGACAGCTGGGCTGAGCAAAAGAGAGAGGGTGGTACTCTCTGTCGCTTTGGCCAATAGCCGGCAGAGCATATATATCAAAGGGATAGATCGCTATTTTGCAGTTGCCACAACACTCCCCAATATAAAATTCATATTGATTGGCAGCAATAGAGAGCTGTTAAAGAGTGTTTTAGGCGCTATACCTCCAAATATAGAGGTGATAGAGCCTATTGCCCACTCCAAGTTGGCACTCTATTATCAAAACAGCCATATCTACTGTCAGTTATCGAGAAGAGAGAGCTTTTCTCTCTCCCTTGCAGAGGCTATGTGGCACAACGCCATACCGGTAGTATCGGCAGTAGGAGGAATGCCGGAGGTTGTTGGGAAGATGGGAGAGATAGTTTATCTAAACGACCATCCATTGCTCTATGGCACTGGAATTTTAAAAGTAGCCCAAGCAATTGAGAGTTCCATAGAGAGAGAGAGAGAGAGCGGCTGCCAAAAGAGGATAGCGCAAAATTTCACCCTTTCGCTTCGTAAAAAGAGAGTTGGGCAGCTTCTAAATTTAAAATAGTGGGGTGGCAATAGTAGATATCAACTACAATAGATAGAGAGCTACAATAGGTAAAAAGAGAGAGAGCAGGTGTCAAAAGCCACCTGCTCTCTTTTAGGAGTTGACCCACTAGGATTCGAACCTAGACAGACAGAACCAAAATCTGTAGTGCTGCCGTTACACCATGGGTCACTCTTTTTATTGGTGGACAAAGATATATCTTTTTTTTATTAAGCAAAAATTATAAAATAGAAAAGTTGAAGAGCCCTCTCCCCATCAGTTCAAAGAGCAACACCCACACCCCAAAGCGTAAAGAGCGCCCCATCAATGAGTAGAGGGCGCATTTAGAAAAATTTACCCTATAAAAGCCAAGAGCCAAAAAGAGCAAATCGCCAATTAAAGGGAACCAAGTAATAAACGCCAAGAGTGCCCCCCACCTCTCTACCCTTCTCTTCTCCCTCTCAAGAGTCTCTCTCTTTACCTTAAACCATCTCTCAATCAAACTCCACCTCCCCAGCCTTCCTAAAAGGTAGGTTGTGATTCCCCCCAACCAATTGCCACAAATGGCAACAACCAAAGCTCCCAAAGGATCAATTCCAGAGAGAAGAAGAGCAGAAAGAACAATTTCTGAACTGAGAGGCACAATAGTAGCTGCCAAAAAAGAGGAGAGGAAGAGACCCAACAGACCAAGCTCTTGAAACGACTCCATCATAGAGGCAAAAATTATCTCAAGTTTTTAAAAAAATTGGTTATTAAAAGAGAACACTCCTCCTTCAACACCCCTCCAACTACCTCACATTTGGGGTGCACCATAGAGGGAGAGAAGAGGGTAAAGCCCTTTTTGGGATCGGAAGCGCCGTAAACCACCCTTCCAATTTGTGCCCACCCTATTGCCGAAGCACACATGGTACAGGGTTCAAGAGTAACATAGAGAGTGGCACTCTCTAAATATTTACCCCCAATACTATTGGTTGCGGCAGTAATTGCCAACATTTCGGCATGGGCTGTTGGGTCGGTCAAACTCTCTACCATATTGTGGCCCCTTGCAACAACTCTACCTCCTATTACAACCACAGCTCCCACCGGAATTTCCCCCCTCTCCTCCCCCTTTTTGGCCTCTTTAAGAGCCTCTCTCATAAATTTTACAAAATCACTCTCCATATTTCCTATAAGACATTTTGTCAGTTACCCTCTTTGAGAGCCTCTCTCATAAATTTTACAAAATCACTCTCCATATTTCCTATAAGACATTTTGTCAGTTACCCTCTTTGGCACCTATTTTGTCTTTTGGTACAAAAGATAGATCAAATTTAAGCAACTAAATTACAATAAGTATAAAAGATCAAAAAACTATTTGTTATGAAGATTAAACCATTAGCAGACAGAGTTTTAGTGGAAGCTAAAGAGGCAGAAACAAAAACAGCCGGGGGGCTCTATATCCCCGACACGGCAAAAGAGAAACCACAAGAGGGTACAGTTATAGCAGTTGGACCGGGAAAAAAAGATGAACCGATGGAGCTAAAGGTAGGAGATTCCATTCTTTATGGTAAATATTCCGGTACCGAAATCAGCTCAGACGGAAAGGAGTATCTTATGATGCGCCAAAGCGATGTTATGGCTGTTATAGGATAGTCAAAAATTAACTCAATTGATTAACAGAATAAATATTAAATAGAGATGGCTAAAGAGATTAAATTCGATATAGATGCCCGTGCCTCACTCAAAGAGGGTGTAGATGCACTTGCCAATGCAGTAAAGGTGACCTTAGGGCCCAAAGGTAGAAATGTAGTTATAGATAAAAAGTTCGGAGCACCCCAAATTACAAAGGATGGTGTTACAGTTGCCAAAGAGGTAGAGCTTGAAGAGGGTTTTGCCAATATGGGTGCCCAAATGGTTAAAGAGGTTGCCTCTAAAACCGCCGATCAGGCAGGAGACGGTACAACCACCGCCACCGTTTTAGCTCAATCTATCATAAGTGTAGGGCTAAAGAATGTAACTGCAGGTGCCAACCCTATGGATCTTAAGAGAGGGGTAGACAAAGCTGTAGAGACAGTTGTTGAGTCGCTCCAGAAGCAGAGCAAAGCAGTTGGCGACAACATTACCATGATTGAGCAGGTTGCCACCATCTCTGCCAACAACGACACCAACATTGGCAAGTTGATAGCAGAGGCTATGGGTAAAGTGAAGAAAGAGGGAGTTATAACTGTTGAAGAGGCTAAAGGGACAGAGACAGAGGTAAAAGTTGTAGAGGGTATGCAGTTCGACAGAGGCTACATTTCGCCATACTTTATGACCAACCACGACAAGATGGAGGCTGTAATGGAGAAGCCCAAAATCTTAATCACCGACAAAAAAATATCTACAATGAAAGATCTGATGCCCGTTTTAGAGCCTATTGCACAAAACGGTTCGGCATTGGTAATTATTGCAGAAGATATAGATGGCGAAGCACTTGCAACCTTAGTGGTAAACCGCCTGCGGGGTGCGCTCAAAGTTGCAGCTGTTAAAGCCCCCGGCTTTGGCGACAGAAGAAAAGAGATGTTGGAAGATATAGCAGTACTAACAGGGGGAACAGTAATTTCTGAAGAGAAAGGTCTCCGTTTAGATGCCGCAACCATAGAGATGTTGGGAGAGGCAGAGAAGATCACTATAGATAAAGAGAATACCACCATCATAAATGGAGTCGGCGAAAAGGGAGCTATTGAAGATAGAGTAAGCCAAATTCGCAAGCAGATTGAAACCACCACCAGCGATTACGATAGAGAGAAGCTACAAGAGCGTTTGGCCAAATTGGCAGGAGGGGTAGCCGTTCTTTATGTTGGAGCAGCCACCGAAATGGAGATGAAGGAGAAGAAAGATAGAGTAGAGGATGCCCTTAGCGCAACCCGCGCCGCTGTTGAAGAGGGAATAGTCCCTGGTGGAGGGGTAGCCTATCTCCGCTCAATTGATGCTCTCAAAGAGCTCAAAGGCGAAAATAGCGACCAAGATACCGGAATTGCAATTATTCAGCGCGCCATTGAGGAGCCTCTAAGGGTAATTTCGGAGAATGCAGGTATAGAAGGAAGTATAGTTATTCAAAATGTAAAAGAGGGTAAGGACGATTATGGATATAACGCCAGAACCGATGCATACGAAAACCTATACGCTTCAGGAGTTATAGACCCTACCAAAGTGGCACGGGTAGCACTCCAAAATGCAGCATCCATTGCCGGTATGTTCTTAACTACCGAATGTGTGATGGCAGAGAAGAAAGAGGAGAATCCTGTAGGAGCAATGCCTCCCGGTGGAATGGGCGGCATGGGCGGAATGATGTAAAAAGGCTCTATAGAGCAACAATTGAGAGGGGGAGTCTATATTCCCCCTCTCTTTTTAATAGTCAACAGAGCCAATAAAAGAGTAGAAAATATGTTAAAAATAGCAGATAAAGCACCCGATTTTACAGGTGTCGATCAAGATGGAGCCCCAATCTCACTATCGCAGTTTAAAGGTAGAAAGTTGGTGCTCTACTTCTATCCAAAAGATAATACTCCCGGCTGTACAGCCCAAGCGTGCAACCTGCGGGACAACTACAACCTCTTCTTAGAGCGGGGGTATGCAGTTGTTGGAGTGAGTCGCGACAGCCAAAAGTCACATCTCAATTTTATAAAGAAGCACAACCTCCCATTTCCACTTATTTCAGACCCCGAAGCCCAGATTATAAAAGAGTATGGAGCTTGGGGCAAAAAGAAGATGATGGGAAGGGAGTATGAGGGAATCTTAAGAAAGAGCTTTATAATAGATGAGAAAGGGTATATAGAGGAGATAATCGAAAAGGTAAAAACAAAAGAGCATACCGGCCAGATACTAAAGTATTGAGTTCTAACGAATAGACCACACCAAGATATGATCTTCCAGCTCTTCGTAATAGAGGAGAAGAGACTCTCTTGCCTCTCCAACTTTAACACTACCTCTAAGAGTTCCTCTTTTTTGAGGTAAAAAACTCTCTATTGCAATATCTTTTGCAAAATCGGCATCACTCATTCTAAAGGTTTTAAATAGGCACTCTTTAGCACTCCAAAAGAGAGCAAGCTGCAACTCTCTAACAGAGGGAGAGATACTCTTCTGCTCCTCTACAGAGAGTGCTCTCTGCTCTATAGCCAAAAAATTGCGCCCTACACTCTCTACATCTACCCCAACCTCTCTATTGGGGTGTAAGATAAGCGCAACAAAACGGCGAGAGTGCGATATTCCAACATTAAATTGCCCCCCTTCAATTGAGGGTGCCCCACAACTGTTGTAGCATAACAAAGTACCATTTGGAAGCAGTTCCGCAATAAGGGCATAGAGTGCCAAAACTTCCCGTTTTCTTCTATCGCTCTTAAAGT
>Ga0265293_10002521_pt1 | contig 36421 bp, 36 predicted proteins | sample Munlanlewell138R_FD_192505 | JGI IMG/M metagenome (GOLD analysis project Ga0265293, IMG submission 192505) | Leachate microbial communities from a municipal landfill in Southern Ontario, Canada - Leachate well 138R | ecosystem: Engineered > Solid waste > Landfill > Unclassified | place: Canada... | reverse complement strand
AGAAAAACACCTGAAATATAACGTAAGCTATAATAATAGGCAGCAGAGTTAAAAAAGCGTCCCAAGCGATGTGAAACAGTTTGGAGCCGTATGTGTCAAACAGATTGACGGCGGTTATATCGGCTTTAGGCAAAGCGCCGCTCAATTTGCCGTCTCCCACAAAAAGACCCGAAATTAAAACCCCGAGTATCGCGCCTGTGGAGGAGATACCCACCAACCCAAAGCTGTCGGCTTCACTCATTTTGCTGTCTTTCTTTACCGCGGAGATACCGGCCGCCAACGCAAGCATAAAAGGCACCGTAATCGCGCCTGTCGTGGCGCCCGAAGCGTCAAACGCTATAGCGAGAAAATCGGACGACGAGAATAATGACAGTATGAAGATTATGGCGTACGCGCCCGTAAACACATATTTAAGCCTTATATTTTTAAGAATACGCAGCATTCCGAAGGTCATAAGAGTTCCTATTCCCACAGAGACGGCGGCCACCATAAACGTGCTTCCAAACTGTCCTGAGGTTACGCTGTCAACCTGGTTGGCGAGAATATGCAAATCCGGCTCCGCGTAGGAAATAAAAAAACCTAATATCAAACTGACCGTAATTATCACCGCGTAGCTGTTTAAGTGAGTAATTGTATTGCCGACGCCGTGCCCTATGGGTTCGAGCCCCTGGTCGATACCGAAAAGAAATACCGTAAGACCTACGATTACAAGAGCGGAGCCTATAAGAAAGGCATATAACATATTCGGCTCCATGGGGCTTACGGCGAAATGAATTATTAATACAATGAATGTAATAGGCAATACCGAGGCCAAAACTTCTTTAAACTTAACGGCTAACGCATTCAAATAATCACCTCTATGTTAAAAATTCACATCGCTTTTTTGCGGGGCGCTTAAAACCTGCCGCTTAACGCGCGCCAAAATAAATCGTTAATACAATAACATGAATCGATGAAAACCTCAAATCCTAAAAGCGCGCGTACGCACGCCAAACCGCCCTGATTCGCATATAAAAAGCATTTGTTAAAATTGCTTTACGGGCAGGCATTTATTTGCTATTATTTTAAAAAGGCGCTATGGGGTTTTGGGAAAATAAATGTGAGGAGATATTGCGTATGAACCGTTTTGTTCCCGAAATTCAGGGTACATTGAGAAGACATATGGTAAGGGTTCCCGAGGCTATAAACGAAGTCAGCGGAATTCGTATATTCGGCAAGACAATAAAATCGCTCGTGTTTACAACGGACGTGGCGCTTATCAAAAACTGCAACGCGAACGCCGTTATCGCCGTTTATCCTTTTACGCCACAGCCCGTTATATCGCACGCGCTGATAACCGTATCTGACATTCCGGTTTTCTGCGGTGTTGGGGGAGGCACAACAACAGGCAAACGCGTAATCAACCTTGCGATGGACGCGGAATTCCAGGGAGCCATAGGCATTGTCGTCAACGCCCCTACGCCTAACGAGACCATATTAAGCCTTAAAAACCGCATAGATATACCCATAGTTGTTACCGTTGTTTCGGAGCATGAGGATATAGGCGCGAGAATCAGAGCCGGCGCGTCCATACTTAATGTTTCCGGCGCGTCAAAATCACCGCAGATTGTGAAAAAGATACGCGAGAGATTCCCCGAGGTTCCTATAATAGCTACCGGCGGTCCAAATAACGATTCAATAAACAGAACCATAGAAGCGGGCGCCAACGCAATAACTTACACTCCGCCGACATCCGCCGAGATATTTAAAAGTCTTATGGAAAAATACCGCGACCAATTCTAGCTGTTTGTTCAGCCGTTTTTTATATGCTCGCCGGTTATAAGCATAAAATTATCGCCGTCCGTCCATAACCGCTCAAGACCGTAGAATTCACGTTCCTGTCTGTGAAAAATATGAATAAGTATATCGCCGTAATCAATAACTATCCAGCGGCCTTCGCGATAACCCTCAATGCGAAGCCGGTTTCTGCCGGCTTTGGCCATATGGTCTTGAACTTCATCGCATAAGGATTTAACATGCACGTCGGAGCGACCGCTTGCGAGTATGAAGTAATCCGCGACAATAGTTAAGTTAGAGACATGAATAAGCCTTACGTCCTCGGCTTTGTTCATGAATAAAAGCTTGGCCGCGTTTTGCACTTCGTCACTGAAATTGTGTTTCAAATTTTTATTTTTCCTCCTCTTTAAATAAATCGTTGTATGCTTTTACGCTGTTGGGGTGAAGCGCGAAACCCTTGCGTTTCACAAATTCCATAACTTTTTGCAGCGCGAGACGCATAGCCAGGTCAACGTCTTTTTTCGCGAGTTCCCTTATATCGTCCAAATCGTCAAATTTACGGGAAGGCTCTGTTAAATCCGCGATATACACTATCTTCTCAAGCCGCGACATACCGGCGCGTCCCGTCGTGTGCCAGCGTATGGCGTTTAAAACGTCTTCGTCGGTTATGCCGAAAAGCTTATTGGCCATTGCCGCGCCCAGTCTTCCGTGAAGCAGCTCCTTGTTGTTTTGTTCGTACTCGTCGGCGGAGACGCGGTAATCTTCGGCGGTTTTCGCAATCGCCTCGCCGCTCAGTCCCTTGGCTATATCATGCAAAAGCCCCGCCATATATGCCTTGCGCTCGTCTTCGCCGTGTATTTTCGCGAGCGTCGAAGCCATACTCGCCGTTTTCAAAGAATGTTCCGTTCTTTGCGGGTCAAGATTGTCGTGCAGAAAAGTAATTATATCATCAATCAGCATCGGCGCCTCTTTTTTCGTATAAACGGTTACATAAAATATAATCGGCTACGGGTTTTGGCACAAGCCCCTCTGAAAGTTTATTTTCGGCGGCCTGCATACGCACAAGAGAAGATGATATATCGGGGCCGCGCTCGCGCGAGAGGTGTATTTTATGACCGTATTTTTTGTTAAGCCTCTCCGCGAAATGTGTAACAAGAAGTTTTTCCTGTCCCGGGCGCGGAATACATATAAAATTCGTAAGAGTCATCACGCGGTCTATACGTTTCCAAGTCTCAAGCTCGAAAAGCGTATCCGTTCCTATAATATAATAATATTCCGCGTTGGCGTCCCTGCCCGCTATAAGCTCTAAAGTATCCGCGGTATACGTTATGCCGCCGCGTCCGGTTTCTATTGTGCTTAAGCTGAAACGGTTTTCGGACGATATTGCCAGCTTTAGCATCTCAAGCCGGTGGCGGGACGAGGCTATTTGTTCGTTTGGTTTATGCGGGGGCGTGCCCAAAGGGAGAAAAATAACCTCGCCAAGCATAAATTCATATAAAGCGATATAGGCAATGCTTATGTGGCCGTTGTGTACCGGATTAAACGAGCCGCCGAGTATTCCTATTCTTTTTTGTTTTTGCTGCAAGCAGATAGTTTCGAAAGAGGAGTATTCCTCATAAGCCCGCATGGTTTTTCCTTTCCGGCGGTTTTATTATCTAATATTATACAACGTCAAAAAATTTATAACAAGACTGTGCAAGTATACAAAACAATGCATATGTCTATAATCATTTTTAAGGAGGCGGTTTTAATATGAACTCTAAGGTATACGGCTGTTATCTTAAAAAAATGTACGGCGGAAGAACCGCTTTCGCGCGCTTTTTTGATTTTGTTATGCTAAGGGCGCTGCTTCTTACGGGGCTGTTTCTGTTATTTTTGCATTTTAGCAAATCACTGACCACGGCGCTGCTTGTCTCTATTTTTTTAACCATGGCCGTAAGCATATTTCTATTTACTTACAGAACTAAGAAGGCGGAACGCTATATAAAAAAGGATATAGCCGATTTGAAAAGAAAATGCCTTCTTGAATCATTAACATTAATGGACTTAAACGAATTCGCCGGTTATATGGGCAGGCTGTTCGGCGGCTTTAAAGAAACTTCGTATATAAACGGCGGTTTTTTTGCGGAAAATGAAGACGGATACTTTTTTGCTTTGCATAACCATCCCGGCACAAAATGTGACACAGATAATATAATAGAAATACTGCGCGGAAACAGGGGTAAGAAAATAACCATAATATCATTGTCGGAATTTACCAACGCGGCTAAAGCGCTGTGCAAATACGAGGGGTACAGCGTAAAGCTTATCGGCGGGGCGGAGGTGCTGGCTATAGCGTCTAAGGCGGATATGCTGCCGGATGAGAGCGCGGCGCAGAAAAAAGCCGAAGAAGAGATGGAATATAATATAATTACAATAAGCAAAATAAAGGACGCGGCGGTCAGCCAAAAAAAGGTTAAGGCTTATACGCTGTGCGGGCTCGCCGCTGTATTTTGGCCTTTTGTAACCGGATTTAAGTTCTATTATCCCGTTATTGCCGCGGCTTGCTTTTTTCTCGCGGCAGTCTCCCGAAGAAAGAGCCGTGATTCTAAAGGTTCGGCAAGCGCTTAACTTAACTTGACAAAAAACATGACAGATAATAAAATTGATTAAGATTTCTAATATGAGGAATTAGGTCTTCTTAAAGACGTTACTTTCCAATATGAAATCGTTAACGGTTGTTATAATCGGAAACGGATTATGATCCGTTAGGTGTTTATGCAGATATACATTGCAATCTAAGGTTTTGGGGGTATATTTGCGCTAAAACTTAATAAAAGGAGGTGCAGGACACTCAGTGGATGTTTGGCATATAGCGCTGCCTCTTGCTGCTGTTATAGCCGGCTTGTTTATAGGATATGTATACAGAAGAAACATTGCCGAAGCTAAGGTTGGCAGAGCGGAAGAATCCGTAAGACGTCTTGTGGCCGACGCGCAGAAAAAAGCGGAGGCTGTAAAGAAAGAAACGGTGTTGGAAGCCAAAGAAGAAATCCATACATTGAGAGTCGAATTTGACAAGGAATCCAAAGAAAGACGCAGTGAAATCCAAAGAATCGAGAGAAGGTTAGCCCAGCGTGAAGAAACACTGGATAAAAAGATAGCAAGTGTTGAAGCGAAAGAGGAACAAGTCGGGAAGAGTTTAAAAGACGTCACAAAACGCAAAGAGGATATAGAGCGTATATTCGAACAGCAGGTTCAGCAGCTTGAGAAGGTATCCGATATGACGGTTGACGACGCGAAAGCTCTTTTGCTTGAAAAGGTCGAGCAGGAAGCACGGCGCGATATGGCCGTGTATGTAAGGGAAATCGAACACCGCGCGAAAGAGGAGGCGGATAAGAAATCCCGCGAGATAATCAGCAGCGCCATACAAAAATACGCGGCCGACCATGTAGCTGAAAATACCGTGTCTGTTGTGGCATTGCCCAACGATGAAATGAAGGGCAGAATTATCGGAAGAGAGGGGCGCAATATACGCGCTCTTGAAACGGCAACGGGTATAGACCTTATTATAGACGATACTCCCGAGGCCGTGATATTATCCGGTTTTGATCCTATCAGGAGAGAAGTGGCGCGTATAGCGCTTGAAAAACTCATCATTGACGGCAGAATACATCCCGCGCGCATAGAGGAAATGGTTAAAAAAGCGCGCAAGGATGTTGAAAAGGAGGTTCGGGACGCTGGAGAGCAGGCGGCGTTTGACACCGGCATACATAATTTGCATCCCGAAATAATAAAACTCCTCGGCAGGCTGAAATATCGTACCAGCTATGGGCAAAACGTACTTAAACACTCGCTTGAGGTTGCGCATCTTTCAGCGGTAATGGCCGCTGAGCTTGGCGCGAACATTAAACTGGCAAAACGCGGCGGTCTGCTGCACGATATAGGCAAGGCTGTAGACCATGAAGTTGAAGGGCCTCATATTCAGATTGGGGCGGATTTGGCTAAGAAATACAGGGAAAGCGCGGACGTGGTGCATTGCATACAGGCGCACCACGGTGATATTGAGGCGCAGACCGTGGAGGCCGTGCTTGTGCAGTCGGCAGACGCCATATCGGCGGCAAGACCGGGCGCAAGAAGGGAAACTCTCGAAAATTATATTAAAAGGCTGGAAGCTTTGGAGGAAATCGCAAATTCGTTTTCAGGTGTCGAAAAGTGTTATGCCATACAGGCCGGACGCGAAGTTCGAATACTTGTTAAACCCGAAGATGTGGATGATGCGGGAATGCATTTGATGGCAAAAGACATCGTTAAAAAGATTGAGAACGACCTTGACTATCCGGGACAGATAAAGGTGAACGTTATAAGAGAAACAAGGTCTATCGATTTCGCAAAGTAAACATAAGGGGCTGCAGAACTTGCAGCCCTTTTACATTGCCGGGAGGTGCTAATGTGGTAAGAATTGCGGATGCCCATTGTGATTTTTTGTCTTTTTGCGTAATCAAAGACGATAACGCGCGGCTTTACGACCATGTGGATTTAAGCCGTCTTATTATTGGCGGCGTCGCCCTTCAGGTTTTTGCCGTTTGGACGCCGCCGGACAGCGCAAACCGTATGCGGCTTTCTTTTTCACAGATTGATTTTCTCGATAATTTTGCAGCGGGCAGCGAAGGCATTGTCCGCCTGTGTACGGAAAAGCGGCGCCTGCGCGACAACCGGAATATTTCCGCCATATTGGCTATAGAAGGCGGCTCTTGCATAGAATGCGGAATAAACGCCATACGGAGCGTATACGAAAGAGGCGCCCGTATAATGAGCCTTACATGGAACGAGGAGAACGATTTTGCTTTCGGCTGCGGACACAAAAGCGGGGGAGTGAAGCAAAAGGGCTTAGAAGCTATTGAGCTTCTAAACTCGCTTAACATCGCCCTTGATCTTTCGCATATAAACGAGCGCGGCTTTTACGACGCGCTTGAGGCTTATAAGCGCGCTCCGTGCGCCACGCATTCGTGCGCGTATTCTTTATGCAAATCGCCGCGCAATTTAAAAGACGAGCAGATAACCGCCATAATAAACAAAAACGGCTTTATAGGCATAAACTTTTACAACGCTTTTTTAGGCGGAGATATCGTTACGGTCAACAGCATACTCGAGCATATAGAGCATGTGCTGTGCTTGGGCGGAAAAGACGCCGTAGGCTTCGGCAGCGACTTCTGCGGCGTTACCGAAACGCCTAAAGGACTAAAATCGGCTGCCGATTTTCAGATAATACCCGAAACCATGGCGCGGCGCGGTTACACGGACGAACTGATTAATAAAATTTGCTATGGCAATTTTGCCTCTTATATATTACAATTTTTATAACAGAAAAAATCAAGGCGGCCTTTATATGAAAGAGTTATATGAGAATCCTTTAACGGCCAGGTACGCGTCTAAAGAAATGGCGGCCGTATTCTCCGATGAGCATAAGTTTAAAACGTGGCGGAAACTATGGATAGCTCTCGCGGAATGCGAGATGGAGCTTGGACTGCCGATTACAGATTCGCAGATAAATGAGCTTAAACTAAAAGCGGACGATATAAATTATGACGTCGCGCAAGAGAGGGAGAAAATAGTGCGGCATGACGTTATGGCGCATGTTTACGCGTACGGGCTGCAGTGCCCCAAGGCTAAACCGATAATCCATCTTGGGGCGACAAGCTGTTATGTCGGCGATAATACCGATTTGCTGCTTATGCATGAGGCTTTGGGCATTATTGAGCGAAAGCTTGTGTGCGTTATGGATAACCTCTCAAAGTTCGCCGATAAGTATAAGCACATGCCAACGCTTGGGTTTACGCATTATCAGCCGGCGCAGCTTACAACGGTGGGTAAACGGGCTGCTCTTTGGATATACGATTTGCTTGCCGACTACAATCAAATACGGCGGATAAAAAAAAATTTTCTTCTTCGCGGCGCCAAAGGCACAACGGGAACGGGCGCCGGCTTCCTCTCATTGTTTGACGGGGACGAGCGAAAGGTTATGGCTCTCGATAAAGCGGTATGCAAAAAACTCGGGTTCGAATCGTCGTTCCCCGTTACGGGGCAAACATACCCGCGAAAGTTTGATACCGTCGTTATAAACGCGCTGGCTCTTATCGCCCAGAGCGCGTATAAATTCAGCAATGATTTGCGGCTGCTTCAGGGCATGAAGGAAATAGAAGAGCCGTTTGAAGCCGGTCAAATAGGCTCCTCCGCAATGGCATATAAAAGAAACCCCATGCGCAGCGAAAGGATGGGAGCTTTATGCCGTTTTGTTCTTTCAATGCCAATAAACGCGTCCGTTACGGCTTCCACACAATGGTTCGAGCGCACGCTTGACGATTCCGCGAACAGAAGGCTTGTTATACCACAGAGCTTTCTTGCCGTTGACGCGGTTTTAAACCTGTATCTTAATATAACTGGCGGGCTTGTGGTGTACGAGAATGTGATAAGCAAGCATGTCAAGCGGGAGCTGCCCTTTATGGCTACGGAAAACATACTTATGGAAGCCGTAAAGCGCGGGGGAGACAGGCAGGAGCTTCATGAAAAGTTACGCGTATATTCCATGCAGGCCGCGTCGCGCGTAAAAAAAGACGGGCTTGACAACAATCTTTTAGAGCTTATAAAAAATGATTCGGCGTTCTCTCTCTCGCCCGATGAAATAGTCTCCATTACAGACCCGCAAAAATTCACGGGCTGCGCCGCTTTGCAAACGCGCGAATTTATAGATAAATATATAAAGCCCGTGCTTGACGAAAACGCAAAAAAGCTTGGCTTGCGGGGAGAAGTGAACGTATAGCCGTAATAATAAAAAAAGCGCCCGTTAAGGCGCTTGGCAGGGGAGACGCGACTCGAACACGCAACCCTCGGTTTTGGAGACCGATGCTCTACCATTGAGCCACTCCCCTTTGTTTTAAGACAATCGGTATTATAAACAATTTACTATCAATCGTCAATAGGAGGAAATAATATGACGACATACGCCGTGGGTTTTATAGGCGCAGGGAACATGGCTTATGCCATAATAAAAGGCTGCGCGGAAAAAGGAATTATTGATACGAAAAACATATTCGTATTTGACATTGACGGCAATAAAACGGAAGATATCCGCGAAAAGTTCGGCGTTTTGCCCGTATGCTCCGTCTCAAAGCTGTGCGGCAAGAGCGATATTATAATACTCGCGATTAAACCAAACGTGATTGAATCCGTGCTTGCCGATATAAAAGATTTTACAGGCGGAAAAACGATTGTATCCATAGCTGCCGGCTGGAGCGCGGAAAAGATACGTAAAATCATTGGTACAGACAAGCGTGTTTGCCGTATAATGCCCAACACGCCTTTAACGGTGGGGGAGGGCATGAGCGTTTTTGAGACGCCTTGCGAAATAGAGGACGATAAAAAAAGACTTATAGAAAGTATATTTTCTTCGCTCGGGCAGATTGACTCCGCTCCGGCCGCGGCTATGGACGCGGTTACGGCGGTATCCGGAAGCGGACCGGCATATGTTTTTATGATGATAGAAGCGTTGGCGGACGCGGGAGTTTTGTGCGGCTTAACGCGCGCGCAGGCGACAAAGCTCGCGGCGCAAACGGTGCTCGGCTCCGCCAAAATGGTGCTTTTAACCGGCAGCCATCCCGGAGCGCTTAAAGACGCCGTATGCTCTCCCGGCGGCACTACCATAGAGGCGGTAAAATCGCTTGAACGGGACGGCTTTAGGGGCGCTCTAATAAAAGCGGTTGAAAAATGCGCGGCTAAATCCAAATCGATGTCTGATAAATGAAAAAGGTAAATATATACACTGACGGCGCGTGCTCCGGCAATCCCGGCCCGGGTGGCTGGGCGGCGGTGCTGATATACAAGGGCAGAGAAAAGCAAATTTCCGGTTTTAAGCCGGAGACAACCAACAACCGCATGGAATTAACGGCCGTCTTAAAAGCTTTGCGCGCGCTTAAAGAGCCGTGTTTAGTTACGGTGCATACAGACAGCGCGTACATACAAAAAGCCTTTGAACAGGGCTGGATAAACCGCTGGGAACAAAACGGCTGGAAAACCACGGCGAAAAAGCCCGTTGAAAATCAGGATTTGTGGAAGGATATACTCGCCGTCGCGGGCGAACACGAGGTATCTTTTATTAAGGTTAAGGGGCATTCGGACGATAAGTACAATAATTTGTGCGATTCGCTTGCCAAGAAGGCAATAGAGCGGGTATAATGAATAATACAACTATGCGCAAAATGCAAGTTTTGCGCATAGTATGCCTCTGTTTCTCATTGGAAGGATACAATATGTCCAAATCAAGCAAAACCGAGCGAAACATTCATAACACGCAAAAGCTGCAGCGTTTGCTTAAAACTCTGCCAAGATTCTGCGTTACTTATTTCCGCGCCATAGAACCGCGCACATCGCCGCTGACGCGTATTAATTACGCGTACGATTTGCGTCTTTTTTTTAAATTTATCGAAGACGAGCTCGGACGCAATACGAACAATATGTCGCCCGGGGATTTACAGACGCTTACCATGAATGATTTTGAGCGCTACATAGAATATTTAAGGCTTTATTATAATGATGAAAGCGTGCGCGAAAACGGCAAAAAAGGGCTTGCGCGTAAAATCGCCTCATTGCGCAGCTTTTATAAGTATTATTATAATAAAGAGGAAATAAGTGACAATATAACGACTAGGCTGGCGACGCCCAAAACCGCCGATAAACCTATATTAAGGCTAACCCGTAACGAGGCTTTAAAGCTTTTGCATGTTGTTGGCTCGGGCGACGGGCTTTCAAATAAACAGCTTTCATATCACGGCGTAAACAGGCCGCGATATCGCTATATTTACTCTTTTTTTAACTACGGGCATACGTATAAGCGAATTATGCTCGCTTGATATAAGCGATGTTGATATAAAGGCGCGTTCCTTCAAGGTGCTGCGCAAGGGCGGAAACGAAGCGATACTTTATTTTGGCGAGGAAACGGCAAGGGCGCTTGATGATTACATAGAGGAGCGTAAGGCAAAAGTAACATACAGCCAAAACTCCCCCATGTTTCTTTCGCTGCAAAATAAGCGTATAAGCGTGCGCGCTATGCAGATGTTAGTGCAAAAATATGCCTCCATAGCCGTTCCGCTTAAAGATATCTCCCCGCATAAGCTTCGAAGCACATACGGCACGCTTCTTTATCAAAACACAGGCGATATATATCTTGTCGCCGATGTTTTAGGACACAAAGATGTAAACACCACAAGAAAATACTATGCCGCCATAGACGAGTCCCAAAGAAAACGCGCGGCAAAGGCCGTTGTACTTCGGGATAAGGACGAATAAACATACGTAATTATTGTGCGAATTGACATAAACATTCGATTATGGTATTTTGTTAAATATCGGTATAATTATCTATGGGGGGTGCTTTATTATGTTTCCTATTTACAACTCATACACCGGTGATCCTGTTGCTACGTTTCTAATCTTTTCATTTGCCGTTTTGGTTTATGTATTTCTTTCTTTGGGACTGTACACGGTGGCAAAGCGGCGCGGATTGCGCAATTACGGCTTGGCCTGGTTACCGATAGCGAATTATTGGGTGCTCGGCTGCTTGGCCGATCAGTATGACAACGCGCATACAGGCAAAAACTTAAAGCTGCGAAGGCATCTGCTTTGGCTTTGCATCGCATCCGTATCTTTGTATATAATTGTATATGTTATAATTGCCAAAGCTGCGTTTTCACAGTATTCTGCTTTAAACATGTTAGTTAATTCTCTTTTGCTAACACCATATTTTATGCTATACGTTTTACTTCCTCTATTTTTTACGCTTATTATATTCTGCTATATAGCTTTCTATAAGCATTATCGCTCGTGCAGTCCGGACAAAGCGGTTGTGCTGTTGGTATTCTCTATAACTTTTGCGGTTATAATTCCGTTTGTGCTGTTTTCTCTGCGCAAAAGCGACAAGGGTATGCCCGCGCCGCCGGTAACCGAACCGCAATAAACCTTTGATAAGAACATTTGTTTGCTTTTTCGTTGACATCTATGTTATGTTTTGGTATCATAATTTAAAAGTATATATTTTGCGGGGCTTTGTTTATGGAAAGTTTGACAAAAAGGCAGTTTGAGGTGCTCGAGTACATAAAAGGTTATATTGACGGCAACGGATACGCGCCGTGCGTTAGGGACATTTGCTTTGCCCTTGATTTAAAGTCCACGTCGACAGCGCACGCTCATCTGACAAAGCTGGAGCGGAAAGGATATATTTCGAGAGACCCCGCAAAGCCGCGCACAATAATGATATGCGGGGAGAACAGGCATAAAGAGAAAATGGTGGCGGTGCCCGTTCTTGGGAAAGTAGCCGCCGGTATGCCTATAACGGCCGTGGAGAATATAGAGGAATATATATCCCTCCCCTATTCGCTGCTTTGCTCCGAAGACGTTTTTATGCTTAACGTAAGCGGCGACAGCATGATGAACGCGGGTATACGCGACAAAGACAAGATTATTGCGCAAAAACAAAATTACGCTCAAAACGGCGATATTGTAGTCGCTCTTTTGGAAGACGAGGCGACTGTAAAACGCTTTTTCCTAGAGGAAGACCGCGTTAGGCTTCAGCCCGAAAACGAAAACTTTCAGCCGATTTACACCAGAAATATTGATATACTCGGCAAGGTGATAGGCGTTCTGCGTATGTTTAAATGATTATTTCACAAGCCCCATTTCGTCCAGCGCTATCATAAGGCCAAGCTTCATATGCGCGTATGTCAGCCCCCCCTGCGCGTACACCGTATACGGCGGCTTTACCGGAGCGTCCGCTGAAAGCTCTATGGAGGCTCCCTGCACGAACGTGCCCGCCGCCATAACCACCTTGTCTTTATAACCGGGCATATCCCACGGAATGGGCGTAGCCCGACTGTCTACGGCCGCCGCCTTTTGTATCGCCTTGGTATAGGCAAGCAGCAATTTTTCATCGTTGAGCATTATGGACTGTGTTATATCGCCCCGGGGAGCGTCATGTGACGGGTACACCCTAAACCCAAAATCTTCAAACACCTTGGAATACAGTATGCTCCCTTTCAAGGACTCCCCCACCACATGCGGCGACATAAAAAGCCCCTGAAAAAAACCTCTGTACGACGCCTCGTACGAGCCAACCTGAGCGCCTAGCCCCGGGCACGTAAGCCTGTTTTCCGCCAGCCTTATTAAATCCTCCCTGCCGGCTATATACCCGCCTGTGGGCGCGATGCCCCCTCCCGGGTTTTTAATCATAGAGCCGGCAATAATATCCGCGCCGCATTCCGTAGGCTCTTCCGTTTCGCAGAACTCGCCGTAGCAGTTATCAACAATAATAATAATATCCGGATACCGGCTCTTAACGGCAAGCGCGAATTCGCGCAGCCGCGTCATGGATATCGCGCCGCGCCATTCATACCCGCGTGAACGCTGTATAAAAAGAGCCTTGGGGCGCTCGCTTTCGGCTATAGTCTCAAATACGCGCGGCAAATCCATACAACCGTTTGGCAGCAAATCAACCTGACGGTATGAAACGGACAAATCGCTCAAAGAACCGCAGTCGGCGGGCTGATCATATCCTATAACGCTGCCGAGAGTGTCGTAGGGCTTCCCCGTTACGCTTATAAGCGTGTCAAGGGGACGCAGCACGGCGTATAACGCGAGAGCTATGGCATGTGTGCCCGAGGCTATATGAGGGCTTAAAACGGCGCTTTGGGCGCGTACTACGCGCGCGAAAACATCGGAGAGAGCCTGCCTTCCTTCGTCCGCGTAACCGTAGCCGGTGGACGGCGCGAAATGACGGGGGCTTATGTTTTTTTCCCAAAAGGCCTCTATAACTTTATACTGGTTTTCTTCCGATAATTTCTCAGTATCGTAAAAGAAATTTAAAAGCGAAGCCTCCGCCTTATTAACAACGGCGAAAGCCTCCTCGCTTATACCCATTCTTTTAAGATGCCGCATTACTCTTCCGACGACTCTTTTGACTTATCAAAGAATTGAAACAATATTGGGCGGGAGGGTGATATCGTAGAAACAGCATGTTTGTAAATCATCATCTGTTTGCCTTCACTGTCAAGTATAATCGTGAAATTGTCGAACCCTTTGACTACGCCTTTTATCTGGTATCCGTTTGTCAAATGGATTGTAACATTAACGTGCTCTTTGCGTACCTGATTTAAAAATACATCCTGCAGTATTATTATAGGCTTCTGCATATTAAAACCCCTTTCCATCCGTATATGTTATTATACCATAAACCAGTTCTTCTAAACAGCTGAACCGGCATATATTAAACCACATAATGCGTGAATCACGCTTAAACCACGTAATCTGTCTTTTGGCGTACCTTCGTGTATTGCGTTTTATAATGGCGGCCGTTTCGTCAAGAGTGGCCTTGCCTTCAAAATATGCGTAAAACTCCTTGTAGCCTATTGCCTTTAGCGCGTTGGAATCGCCGTATTTTTCAAAAAGCGTACGCGCCTCGGCCTCAAGCCCCCGTTTTATCATTTCGTCAACACGGGCGTTAATACGCTCATACAGCATATCCCTTGGCATTGTAAGCCCTATAATCAAAAACGAGTCGTTTTCATTGGGCTTTAAAAAATCGTACTTTTCCCATCCGCCCGATTCTATTAGCTCTAAACGCCGTATAATACGCCTTGTATCACGGCGTGAAATCAAATTGGCATATTCAGGGTCTTTTTGTTTCAGTTCATTATACAGGTATTCAATACTTTTGTCATCAGCGAGTTGTGTATATTTTTGTCGTAATCCGCGGTCAGGCGCCGTATTTCCAAAGTTAAGCGAATAAACGAGAGAATTTATGTAAAGCCCCGTGCCTCCGCAGACAACAGGCGTTTGCCCCTTCGCGTTGCACATCTTTATTTTATCGAACGCGTCGCGTTTAAAATCGGCGGCGGTATACGCCGTATTAGGCTCCGTGATATCAATAAGATAATGCGTAACGCCCCGCGTTTGGCGCGGAGTGATTTTGGCGGTGCCTATATCCAGCCCCCGGTAAATTTGCATACTGTCCGCCGAAATTACCGGAACTTTTTTTGCCTTGGCGTACTCTATGGAAACCTGCGATTTTCCGCTGGCGGTGGGGCCTGTAATAACAATAAATCTGCGCCCGCTCATAAAACCCTTTTAAAGCTTTTTTCAAGCTGTTTTTTAGTTATTATTGTGATAACCGGTCTGCCGTGAGGGCATGTAGGCATAACGTCCGTTTCAAGAAAAGCCTCGACCAGCTTTATGAGCGCGTCTTTTGGCAGGCTGTCCCCCGCTTTTACTGCCCGCCTGCACGCCGCGCGTATAACCGCTTCGCGCATAAGCACTGCGTCGCCGCGGTTTTTCCCTATCTCTTCCACCGCGTCGTACAAAGTATTTTCAATATCGGCAAAACCGCCTATCGCGGGTACAGCCGAAAGCTTGTACTCAAGCGCACCGAACGGCTCTATTTCAAAACCCAGCGATGAAAGCAGCTTTGCGTTTTCGTCTATAAGGTTTTTTTGTTCGTGAGAAACCCTTAGCACATGCGGACGCAGCAACGTCTGCGAGCCGCCGCTTTTTAAAGATAAAAACTTATCATAAAGCAAGCGCTCGTGCGCGGCGTGCTGGTCTATTATAAGAAGATTGTCTCCCTGCTCGACAAGAACATAAGCAGCTAAAAAGGTGCCTATTAATCTATAGTTTAAACCCTGCCGCGACGCGGCGTCACTCAAACCGCTTTGCTCGCGCCTCGTATATTCATATACGGGTTTATCGCTTTCGTTTGCGCAAGCTTGCTCGTTAAGCGCGAAATGAGAAAAGCCGGAGAAAAACGCGGTCTGCAAAACCTCGCTCGGCGCGCGCATTTCCACGCTGACAGATTTTTTTTCAGGACGGGCGTCAATTTCCATCGTTACGCCGCCGTGTATGCGCCGGCACGCTGTGTTTATCGCTTCCTTTATAACGTATTCAACCGCCGTTATGTCTAAAAAGCGAACCTGTAGCTTATTAGGGTGTACGTTTACGTCCGTCGCGCCGGGGGGCAGAGTAATATTGAGCAAATAAAAAGGGTGTTCTCCTTTAACCAGCGTTTGACCGTACGCCTTTTTAATTATATCGGCAAGAGCCGTGCTGCGCACAAAGCGCCTGTTTACAAAAACGGAGCCTTTTTGCCTGTTGTTCATTACGGCGCCGGGGCGCGAAACGTACCCTTGCGCCTTTATGCCGTTAGCCTCATAAGATACGTATTCGATGTTATCCATAAGAGAGCCGCCGTATACGCAGAATATGGCGTCAAGCGGATTGCCGTTTCCCGGGCTGTGATATATTGTTTTTTGCTGCGACGTATAATGAAACGATATTTCGGGGAACGCGAGTATATAGCGCGACATTAAATCGGATATGTACGCCGCTTCTTTTGATTCGCTTTTTAAGAACTTAAGCCTTGCCGGAACATTGCAGAAAAGCCGGCTTACCGTAACGGTTGTGCCGTCCGGAAGACCGGCGGGCTGTATGTCGATAAAGCGCCCGCAAGAAATGCGAATTTTAGTACCCAGGTCTTCCTCTTTGCGTTTTGTAGTCATCTCCGCAATGGAAACCGAAGCTATACTGCTTAACGCCTCGCCGCGAAAACCCTGTGTGGTTATAAGAAAAAGGTCCTGCTCGGAAGCTATTTTGCTTGTCGCGTGCTTTTCAAATGCCAGGGAAACCTCGCCCGAGGCTATGCCGCACCCGTTATCGGAAACGGTAATCTTTTTTATGCCGCCGCCCTCAATGCTGACGGATACGGCGTTCGCCCCCGCGTCAACGGCGTTTTCCACAAGCTCTTTTACAACGCTTAGCGGCCGCTCCACAACCTCGCCCGCGGCTATTTTGTCACAAACACTTTTAGGGAGTTTTTTAATCATGCGGCCTCCGTTACAGACTGTGCTTTATATCGCTAAGCACCTTTAAAGCGTCAAGCGGCGTTATATTGTCTATATTGATATTTTTTATAATATCGGCAAGCTCGCTGCCATCTGGCGCGCTCTCTTGCTTTTTTCGCTGCGCACCAAGCAGTTTTTTATCCTTTTCCGCCAAAGCGCGCATTATTACTTTCGCCCTGTCCGTAACGCGCGACGGAACCCCCGCAAGGCGCGCCACCTCTATGCCGAAGCTTTTATCCGCCCCGCCCCGCACTATTTTGTGCAGGAAAACAACGTTATCCCCCATTTCCCTGACTGTAACGGAATAATTGCATACTCCGGCAGCCGTGCCCTCAAGCTCTGTCAGCTCGTGAAAATGCGTGGCAAAAAGCGTTTTCGCGCGTATATGGCCGCTTATATGCTCCACTACCGACCACGCTATTGAAAGCCCGTCGAGGGTGCTTGTGCCCCGTCCTATCTCATCGAGTATAAGAAGGCTTTTATCCGTGGCGTTGTTTAATATGTACGCCACCTCGTTCATTTCCACCATAAATGTGCTTTGCCCCGAAGCCAAGTTGTCCGAAGCCCCAACGCGTGTGAATATTTTATCCACTATGCAAATGCTCGCTTTATCGGCGGGCACGAAACAGCCCATATGCGCCATAAGCACAATAAGCGCCGTTTGACGAAGATAGGTGCTTTTTCCCGCCATATTAGGGCCGGTCAAAATGATTATTTTTCTCTCGTCGTTCATTTCGGTATCGTTTTTGACAAATGATTGGCGGACGGCGGTTTCCACCACCGGATGGCGGCCGCCCTCTATAGAAAGCGCGCCGTTTGCGGACATTTTGGGACGCACGTAGTTTTTCTCGTAAGCTATTGCCGCAAAGCTGCCGAGCATATCGGCAAAAGCCACCGTTTGCGCCGCGGCAAGAAAACGGTTAATATTCGCGGCAAGCGTTTTTCTTATATCCACAAAGCAATCATATTCAAGCGCTATGCATTTCTCCTGCGCGCCCGTCAGTTTTTGCTCCATTTCTTTAAGCTCGGGCGTAATAAAGCGTTCGCAGCCGGCAAGCGTCTGTTTGCGCATATACCTGAACGGCACGAGCTCAAGGTAAGATTTGGTTACCTCTATATAATAGCCGAAAACCTTGTTGTAGCCTATTTTTAAGTTTTTAATGCCTGTGCTTTTGCGCTCGGAACTCTCAAGGGACGCAATCCATTCCAGACCTTTTTGAGCGGAATACTTAAGCTCGTCAATCTTCGGATTATATCCTTTTTTAATAATACCGCCGTCGGTAATTCCCGCGGGCGCGTCCTCGTCTATGGCCGAGTCTATTAATAAAAGAATGTCTTCCATAACGTCAAGATTATCATGCAGGCGGGCGAGCATAACGCTTTTGCGCCCAGAAAGCGCGGTTTTTAAGGCGGGAAGCTTTTTTAAAGAAGCGGCTATGGAAAGAGCGCCGCGCGCGTCGAGCGTGCCGTATGAGATGCGCGAAGCGAGCCGTTCTATATCAAATACTCCGTCAAGCGCCAAAGATAAGCTGTCGGCAAGCTTTAGGTCTTCCTTTATTTCGTTTACGGCGTCCAAGCGTTCGTTTATTATGTTTATATCCTGCAGCGGCTCATTAACGCTGCGTTTTAGCAGCCTCGCCCCCATTGCCGTTACGGTGCGGTCAATAGTTCCGAATAAAGAACCCCCCGTCCTGCCGTCACGCAGAGTTTTTACAAGCTCAAGATTGGAGCGGGTGTACAAATCAAGAGACATGTATGAATCTTTGTTTATAACCCGAATAGCGTTTATATGAGAAAGCGCGTTTTTTTGAGTTTCTTTTAAATAATCTATCAACGCGCCCGCCGCGCCCGTCGAAACGCTTTTTTCATCCGCGCCGAAACCCGAAAGATTTTTAACGCGAAAATGAGCCTTGAGAGTATCCGCCGCGGTATCCGTCTCGAATGTAAAATCCGGATATTCGCTTACAAATATATTTTGTTCCTTTATGATATTGTCGAGCCGCTTTATTATATTCTCTGCCGACCGGCTGTAAATAATCTCGCTTGGCTGTATATGCGAAAGCTCGCTCGGTACGGCTTCGTTTTCGTCGTTGCATTCGCCCGCGCAAAAAGCGCCGGTTGACACGTCCGCGTACGCGTAGCCTATTGTATTTTCGTTTTTGTGCAGCGAAACAATATAGTTGTTATCCGAATCGTTAAGGCTTATATTTTCAGTGACCGTACCGGGCGTTATAATGCGCACAACGTCCCGCTCCACGATTCCTTTGCTCTGCGACGGGTCGGACAGCTGTTCGCATACGGCGACCTTATAGCCTTTTTTTATAAGCTTGTCTATATAACCCTGCGCGGAATGGTGAGGCACACCGCACATCGGCGCGCGTTCCGGCAAACCGCAATCCCTTGCCGTAAGCACTATTTCCAGCTCGCGGGAGGCGCATAACGCGTCTTCGAAAAAAAGCTCGTAGAAATCTCCCAGGCGGTACATCAAAAGAGCGTCTTTATGCTTTTCTTTAAGTTTTATGTATTGCTGCATCATGGGCGTTAGCTGCGGCATAGTCCCTCCGGCTTATAGAAAATATAGCGGTTTAATCCCGCATATTATAACACAAAAACTATGCGTGTTGAATTACATACGCGTATACATTATAATTTAAAAATAAATATGTTGGAGAGCGTATGAAAAAAGCTGCAGCGGTTTTAATGATTTTGATTATAACGGTTTTGTTTTCGGCGTGCGCCGCGGCGCTTAGTTTTCGGCTGGACGAGTATAACGCCGTGGGCGTATCGTATATGGCTGACTTGAGCGGAATTGAAGACGGGGGGACAGATTACCTTAATCAATTAAAAGAGTATTGGGAAGAGCTTGGGTTTTCCGCCGCGGTTGATAATGACGAGCTTACCGTAACCGGAGAGATTTTTAACGAACACGACACCGCGGCGCAGGCCGCCGCTGATTTTGCCGGTATTGTAACCTCCGGCAACGTTATGTTTTACGATGTGCTTTTTGAATACACGCCGTCTTTTGAATATGACTTATACAGTTTTTCCGCGCATATTTCACTTAACGAAATAGTCAGGCAAAGCCAAGCGCAGGATATGCCTTCGGATATAATAACTTCTCTGCGAAACGACGCGGCGCGGGGAGAGTATACGGTTTCAATAAAGCTGCCGGGCGCTGTATCGTCTTCTAACGCGGACAGTGTTGAGGACGGCACATGCACATGGACTCTTGAATATGGCAAAGAGACGGAACTACAAGTAAAAACGAAAAAAGTAAACGCCGAAAACTTGGCTTACCGCGCTTCGCTCGAGAGCGGTATAAGCGGCGGTCAAGTGCTTCTCGCCATATTTACGGCGGCGGGCGTCGCGTCATTGCTCGGCGTGGCCGCGGCCGTTATAATTCGGCGGGCAAGGTTAAGGCGGGCGTCGATAGTGCGCGCCAGAAAATTCCGTTAAACATCAAATTTAATCAAATTCTAAAAGACATAAACGGGACGACTGCATACGTCCGTCCGGCCAAAGCACATAAAGCTTAAAGTATCTTGGTTTGTCGGTTATTTTCTCGCCGGTGAGCGTATCCTGCAGTTCTAAGAATTTGTAATTGGTTACTTTGCCTATTCTTTGCGTTTGAACCGCCGTTCCCACTTTTGCCTTTGGCTCATCGTTTCCGGAAACCGTTTTTACAACCTGAAACAGCTGACCGTTTTCGTTATAGCATACAAGAGTGTACAGCGCGTTTTTATCTCTTGTCGTCTTATCCCATGTTATATCGTAATGAGTGTGTCCGTAACTTGTTTTCTTCTGGTAACGTAAATTAAACTCCGCGGGAGAGAACACGTCGGCGCTGCTTTCTTCGCCTATAAAGTTGTAAAAATAGTCTCTAAGGCGCGGCACTTCGTCAGCGAGGGGCACATAGATGTTTTCCTGTGGGAACACATTATAAACCGCCGTCGTGGTTTTAGGATTATTATTGCCGTTATGCAGAACATCAAATACGTCATAATAGCGGCTTGTCTGTTTGGCGTTAGGGCTTCCCATAAGCTGAACATAATCCTCCGCCGCCATTTCATAAATGCTCCACATATGATTTTTATAATAGTCGTCAACATTGTCAAAAAAAACTTTGCGTTCGTAATCATCTATGTTTCTTATTTTGTAATACTCTGATTTTTTCGCCGTATCGTCATCCGAAAGAAAATAATGTATTGTAAAATGATGCCCGTATTCATGCGCGAGCGTTTTCGCTATATCGGTCACATCGTTGTATCCGTCCATATTATATAATTCTATAACGCTTTGCTGGGAAGTAAGCGAATACTGCAGAGACTGCGGAACAAACCCGGGAAGATGGAAAAACACCGGAAACTGGGCGAAGTGCGTTACATGGGTGCCCGCTATTGCTATATCTTTATCCGTTTTTGATTTGCCCGGGTACAGTATAACGCCGGAGAGCAGGCTCATTTCATCCCCGTGTTTGTTCTTTAACAGTTCGTTGTATATGCTTTTTAGCTTATCGCCCGTCCATTTATCGGAAAAACTGATAATAGGAAACCCCATCGGAGTGGAAAAATAGTTATTATACTCCGGCACCTGTTCTAAAAGGCATACCCCGGGCGCCGGCGCGAGCCCTCCTTTGGTATATAAATAACCGGTGTCCGAATAATCGTCGCTGAATGTATAATCGAGTTTATACCGCGCCGTGTAAATATCGTAAGCGACATAAACGGCCGCGGCGAAAGCAAGCGCAGCCATAAGAAAAAATATAATCGCGGCTTTATTCTTTTTAGTATAAATCAACTCGCGCGCCATTTGTAATCCCCCCGTATTTTTATGCCCTTATGCCCTTTAGCGTATGCGCCATTACTTTATCAACGGTAACATTAATATACTTTCCTATATCCTCTTTTGTGCCGGTTATATTAACCGTTTTAGCGGTTCGCGTGCGGCCGCTTATCTCGTTATAAGACCGTTTGCTGACGCTGTCCGCCAGCACCTCCACAGTTTTGCCCAGATATTCGTTGTTTTTTTGACGCATAATATCTTTTATCAGTTTGTTTAAAACTTCAAGACGCTCGCTTTTAACCCGGTTGCTTAACTGGTTTTGCATGGCCGCCGCTTTTGTCATTTTGCGCGGCGAATACGCGAAGGTATACGCGGCGTCAAACCGCGCTTCCTTAACGAGCGAAAGCGTTAATTCAAAGTCTTCGTCCGTCTCCCCCGGGAAGCCTACTATTATATCCGTTGTTACTGCCAGATAAGGCACGCGCTCCTTTAAACGATAAAGAAGATCCAAATAGCGCTCCCGCGAGTAACCGCGGTTCATGGCGCTAAGTACGCGGCTGCTGCCCGACTGTACGGGCAGGTGTATATGCTCGCAAAGGCTTTGCACGCCGCCGAAGCATTCTATAAGATCAGCGGACATATCTTTTGGGTGAGACGTCATGAATCTTACGCGCTTGATGTCAGTTTCTTTGTCTATACGGCGTATAAGCCGCGCGAATGCACCGCCGTCTTTTGTACCGTCGGAATACGAGTTCACGTTCTGCCCAAGAAGAGTAATCTCTGTTATGCCTTTGCCGCACAACTGATTTATCTCGGCTAATATGTCGTTGACGTTTCGGCTGCGCTCGCGCCCGCGCACATACGGCACAACGCAGTACGAGCAGAAATTATCGCACCCGTATATTATGTTTACATACGCGCCGGCTTTTTTTGCGCGTTTAACCGGTATGCCTTCTATTATTGTTTCGTCTTCGTCCGTCGCAACCGCGCGTTTGCCGTCAAGCAGCACCGCGGACAGCATTTGCCCTAAGCGGTGTATAGCGTTTGTGCCAAAAGCCATATCGACAAAAGGGAATCTGTTCATCAGCTTTTTTGCCGCCCCCTCCTGCTGCATCATACAGCCGCACACCGCTATCACAGCGCCTTTAACGCTGTTTTTATAATCTTTAAGAGCGCCTATGTTGCTGTTAAGCTTTGCTTCCGCGTGCTGGCGTATACAACATGTGTTGTACATAAGAAGATTTGCTTTATTTTTATCGCCCGCGGGAAGGTATCCTAAAGACTCGAGAACGCCCGCAATCTTCTCGCTTTCATGCGAGTTCATCTGGCAGCCGTATGTTTCTATAAAGTATGTAAGATTATTTTCGCCGATATGTTTTTTAAGCTCCCGCACCGTTGCTATTACATCCTTCCGTTAAAGAAAAACCTGTCCCGATACATTATAATCACAGGGCAAAAAAATATCAACGATTAGCGTTATTATTTACACATAAAGGCTTTAAATAAAAACTTTTGCTCATTAAAAAACGCAAATGTTTTTTCAACCCGGGACTGCTAACTTAGCCCGCGCAAAACCCCGCCGCTGAACTGAAATATTGCCATAAATCAGTTGACATAACTTTAAGAATACTGTATATTATACCTCGTCGCGAAAAACACGGGGTGTAGCGCAGTTTGGTAGCGCACGTGCTTTGGGAGCATGGGGCCGGGGGTTCAAGTCCCTCCACCCCGACCAGAGGCTGTTATAATAAGATCAAGGCCCCTTGGTCAAGCGGTTAAGACACCGCCCTTTCACGGCGGTAACAGGAGTTCGATTCTCCTAGGGGTCACCATTTTAATAAGGCTTTGGGGCCTTAGCTCAGTTGGTTAGAGCAGTCGGCTCATAACCGATCGGTCCGGGGTTCGAGTCCCTGAGGCCCCACCATTTTGGCCCGGTAGTTCAGTTGGTTAGAACGCTAGCCTGTCACGCTAGAGGTCGAGGGTTCGAGCCCCTTCCGGGTCGCCATTTTTTTGCCTCGGTAGCTCAGTCGGTAGAGCAAGGGACTGAAAATCCCTGTGTCGACAGTTCGATTCTGTCCTGAGGCACCATTTTTTTAGGCTGATGTAGCTCAATCGGTAGAGCAGCTGATTTGTAATCAGCAGGTTGCGGGTTCAAGTCCCATCATCAGCTCCATGCGGAGGGATTCCCGAGCGGCCAAAGGGAGCAGACTGTAAATCTGTTGTCAACGACTTCGGTGGTTCGAATCCACCTCCCTCCACCACTGCTTTTTAAAAAATTCGCGAGAATGGCGGAATTGGCAGACGCGCTGGATTCAGGTTCCAGTGGAGTTAAACCCGTGCAGGTTCAAGTCCTGTTTCTCGCACCAAACGACGAAACCTGTCGAAAAGTTGAAATTGCTTTTAAGGCAGGTTTTTGCTATAATCCGATTGCGAATAGTATTTATATAATGTAAAGGAAGTAAGATTGTTGAATAGAAACTATAATGACGATTTATTTGCAAGTATATATGATAATTGTCCTTTTTGGTCTTCTCATTTTGCAAATACTTTACTTAATCAAATTGAATATAAGAAAAATACGATCGCATTAGATGTCGGAACTGGAACAGGCTTCCCATCTATCGAAATTGCCGAACGTTTAGGTAGCACTTCTACTGTATATGCTGTTGATACATGGGATGCGGCATTAAAAAGAGCTAAGATAAAAGCTGAACAACTGGATGTGAAAAATGTTGTTTTTCAAAATGAATCAGTCCTTAATTTAACATTTAACAATAATATGTTTGATTTAATAACATCTAATAACTGTTTAAACAATGTATCCGAGTATACAAAAGCACTAAAAGAGTGTTACAGAGTTTTAAAACCTGGTGGTAAATTAGTTCAGGTTTTCAACTTGCCGGATTCACTAAAAGAATTCTATAATATCTTTCGCATATTATTGGAAGAGAAAGAAATGAAAAAAGAGATAGCGTTACTTGAATTACACATCTTTGAAAAACGTAAAACCACTAAGTTCACGCAAGAAGCAACTGAAAAACAAGGTTACAAGATATTAAATGCCTCAGAAAATTATTTTATGTGGCCTTTTTTTAACGGAACATGTTTTTTGAACTATTCATTTGTCAAATTAGCTTTTCTTTCAAGCTGGCAAGATATTGTTCCCAAAGAACAGTTAGGCACTTTCTGGTTGGAACTTGAAAACAGATTGAATATATATTCCCAAGAAAATAACGGATTTAAATTAAAGATTCCTTATTCTTGTGTTGTAGCTGAAAAATTAACGTAACGCAAAATAAGCATTTCCACCATTTTTGTAGGGCGTCTATTTCATAGTACCCTGCCATGTCGTAACAAAGACGCGCTTCGCTCGTTTTCCGGGCGGGGCGTTGCTCTTTTTTCCCGAAAACCGCCAGCCTTGCCGCGCGGGAGCATAAAAAAACCCCGATATACGGGGCGAATTAAAACTTTGTTATGAAAATATTAAACGCGCTTTATATCAGCCATAATTCATTCTCCAAAGCAATTTGGACGGCGGCCATGACAATTGCGAAAAAGGTAAGCGTAATAATTATTACCACAGAGCAGGCGCTGTACTTGACTTGCCCCTCTTTATTGCGCACATAAGCGATTATAACTTCGATTCCCAAAAGAATCAGTATCAGCGGCCAAAGCGAAGCAATCAATCGAAATGTCACGGAAGGGATTGCTAGGCGAATCATAAAAAGAAATCCGAAAACAATCATTGACACCCCGGCGGTTAATGTTCCCACTTTGCGATTTTTAGTCATGTTTTTTCAACTCCTTTTTCTTGCCGGCAATTAATTTAACACCTATTATAATAATAACGGCGCTTATAAATATTTGCGGAATGGTATGTACGATGCTTGAGAGCATATTTGCGATTTCCGGCTGTAGAACATAGTAAAGTTTAGACACAGTATTGCTCAGTATAAGGTGAACCCCAAAATACAAAAGCAGTATCCCCAAATAAATACCGCCGCGACCGGCAAGCCTTGAATTAATATTTGAGAAATTTTCCGTTGCTATAAGACAGCGATCTTCAATTTCGGCAAAACGCGTATCGTCCGTCCACGCAATATTTATACTGCCAAAGAAGGAATAGAACCATAAAACGGGCAGTACATACAAAAGCGCTCCAATCCCCAGCCAAGAGGAAAGCAGTATTATAAGAAAAAACAAAGACATAACAGAAACACCGTGTTTCATAAATCCCATAAACATATGCCCCGCGCCCGGTATCAGAGAAAAAAGTACGGTTAAGAGTTTATTTCGCTTTCTTGTCATTTTTAAAAACCTCCATATTAAGTATTTGCTGTGAAAAATGCCGCAGATGAGTATTTATATTTTCAGCCATAGAAAAATCGGGCGACTCAATCATTTCTATAGCGTTTCTGGGCTTTGCCAGTGTGTTTAAAGCGCCTGAAAAAAACAAGCAAAGAGCTCCGCAGGCGGCAAGCGCAACGCGGAAAGAGTAGTGCAGCAGCTCTTTTTTGTCTTTATTAAGCCGAACAGTTTTGTTAAGCACCTCTTCGTCAAATCCGGCGGGAACAAGAACAGCCTGTTTTGTTTCTATCGCTTCCGCGAATGCGAGAGCGCATCTTTCGCATACCGCCATATGCTCCATGGCTGCCGTCATTTCATAACGATTTAAAACACCGTTTGAAAAATCATGCAGCATTGTTTGCGTGATATGAACATTCTCAGGTTTCTTCATTTTGCCGTTCCTCCCCCCACAATACTTTTAATAGCTTTTTAGCGCGGTAGAGCCTTGTTTCCAAAGTTCTAAGATTTTGTCCCGTTTCCGCGGCCAATTGCGAAAGCTTTTTTCCTTCGCAAAAATAACATAGCGCCACGCTTTTATACGGCTCTTTCAATCGCCCGCACAGTTTTCGCACATAACCCTTAGAGGTTTCAATTTCCACGCGTTCCTCCAAGGTCTCTCCTGTATCCGCGAAAAGCCGCATATCCTCGCAGGGCATGTGCAAGTTGCGCCGCGTCCGGCTTTTTAAGTAATCCCTGCATTTGTTCACGGCGATGGTTGTAAGCCAGGCCTTAGGGCTTTCTCCGTCAAACCGGTGAAAATTCCGGTAGGCGGACAAAAACGTTTCCTGCGCTAAATCCTCGGCGTCAAAATAGTTCGTTGTCACGGTCAGGCAAATGGCGATAATCAGGCTTTTATACTCTGCTACGTAGCGTTCAAACTGCTGCTGTGCCTTGATATACATCACCATCCTTTGTATCCCTTATTATTAAAACGACGCGCAGCGAAAAATCACTTCAACTTTACTTAAAATTATAACAAAAAAATATGCAAGCCGTAAGGCAAGCCTCTCCCCCGCTTAATTTTACGGAATAATAGCCTTTAAAACCGAGCACCATAAAAATAACGAAAAAAGAGAACGGAGATAAGCGATTGAAAGTCTTATTGGTGTATCCCGAATTTCCCGACACTTTCTGGAGTCTTAAGTACGCTATAAGATTTATATCAAAAAAATCCGCGTATCCGCCTTTGGGGCTTTTAACCGTAGCCGCGATGCTACCGCAAAACTGGCATAAAAAGCTTATTGACATGAATGTCAAAAGGCTTAAAAACAGCCATATAAAATGGGCTGACATTGTTTTTATAGGCGCGATGTCGCTTCAATACGAACCGGCAAAGCGTGTAGTGCAAAGATGCAAGAAAGCGGGCGTGCGCGTCGTCGCCGGAGGTCCTTTATTTACCGCGTTGCCGGATAAATTCGAGGATATAGATTATCTTGTGCTCGATGAAGCGGAAGTTACGCTTCCCAAGTTTCTCGATCATTTTTCGCGGGGCAATCCAGAGCGTATATATACGTCCAAAGAACGTCCCGGGCTTGAGAGAACCCCTCTCCCGCTTTGGGAACTGATAGACAAAAAACAATACTCGTCCATGAATATACAATATTCCAGAGGGTGTCCTTTTAACTGCGAATTCTGCGAAATCACGGTGCTTTATGGCCATAAGCCGCGCTTAAAATCCGCAAAACAGGTAGTGGCGGAGCTTGAGTCTTTGTATACGGCGGGATGGAGAGGAAGCGTATTCTTTGTTGACGATAACTTTATAGGCAATAAGGAAGTTCTAAAGAATGATGTTCTGCCCGCGATGATTAAATGGTCGGAGGAAAAATCATATCCTTTCACTTTTCACACCGAAGCCTCTATAAACATGGCGGACGACGAGCGGCTTATAGACATGATGGTATCCGCCGGATTTGATACGGTTTTCATAGGCATAGAAACTCCCAATCAGGAAAGCCTTACGGAATGCGGCAAGCATCAGAACAAAAACCGTGATTTATTAAGCTGCGTCGATTTTATACAAAGGCATGGGCTTCAGGTGCAGGGCGGCTTTATATTGGGTTTTGACAGCGACCCCGATACGATATTTGATACGCTGATTAAGTTTATACAAAGCAGCGGCATAGTCGTGGCTATGGTAGGCTTATTAAACGCGCCGCGAGGCACAAGGCTTTTCCAAAGGCTTTGTAACGAAAACAGAATAACGTCGGATATTACCGGAAACAATACCGATTTTTCCATGAACTTTATACCAAGGATGGACTTTAATAAGCTTACCGAAGGATACAGAAAAGTGGTTAATACCATTTATTCGCCTAAAAATTATTACAAGCGCGTTAAAGACTTTTTAAGCAAGGACGCGGGTATTAAACATTGCGGCGCCATAGAGGCGAACGGTGTAACGGCTTTTATAAAATCAATTTTTAAACTTGGCATTTTAGGCAAGGAAAGGCGTTACTACTGGAAACTTGTTTTAAGCACGCTTTTTAATAAGCCTTCTTTAGTTCCGGCGGCGGTTACTTTCGCCATATGCGGATATCATTTTCGAAAAATATACGGATTGCGGCTTTAGCTTTATGCTATAAAATAATAAAGTATTGCTTAAAAGCTTTGAGCGGCTTTCGGGCAATACTTTGACACAAACAATAAAATATACGTTCAAACATTCAGCGTTTTACATCAATAATTTTAATTTTCGTCGGGTTGCCGTTAATTTCCCAGTCGACTGTATCTTGCTTGCGAAAGCCGAGTATGGCCGTGCCTATCGGTGAAAGCACAGATATTTTGTTTTCGGATACGTCGGCGTCGTCCGGATAAACAAGAGTTACGGTTTCATCCATATCGTCTATACGCAAAAGAACCGTTGAATTCATGGTAACCACATCGGCGGGCAGTTCGCTTTCCGCAACGGTCTGCGCTATAAGCAGCTCGCCTTCAAGCTTTTTAACGTAGTCTTTACCGTCAACATCCTGTGAGACGATATCGTTTATCAACGCAAGCAGCTTTGTCTTATCTTTTTCAGTTATATAAATAGTCATATCCTTCTCCTCTATGGTTCATCCTTTATCATTCTATGGCCGCAAATCACCGCAAATGCTAAACCTGATAATATAGAATAAATAAAACACTCATGCGCCCGATTATCTTCTTTTGGCATAGTGTTAAAATAATTCTTAATCTATAGGGTATTCTATTTTATTAATCCTGCAGCGCTTTGCAATTCCGTTTTCTTCTATTAAAGCCGTATCGCCGCCGCATTTAAATAAAAGTTCTTTGGCGACGGGAGACACGCAATTGCAAAACCGCGGGGATTGAGAATTTTCGCTCCGGTCCTTATAATCCTGCGGCAGCAAAATAACGTATGCCGCTTTATCCAAAAGCCCGAGGCCTTCGGTATAAACAAAACTGCCTATGGTTACAAACGGGGCTGTGCAAGCGACATCCTCTACAACGGCCTCATCAAGAAAATCGCCTATTCTGCGGATATAAGAATTAAAAAAATTAAGCATAGACATATACTTGTCATAATCCATAGAATATGGCATTATAATATTAACTTTGCGCTTGTGAATATCAAGCATATGATCAAGCAGATAATCAAACGCCTTTTTCGATATTATCAAGGCTGCACCCCTACCCAATAATATAATTACCACACACGTAAGCAAAGATAAAAAATGGCCGGATAACTGCAATATTAATTGTACAACAGATGTTATCATATGTCAATGATGGATGTGGATGGCATATAATGTATTGCTAATAATTAAATTACATATGAATAATAAGGTCATTTAATTCCAGACTGTTTATTTTATAGGCGACGTCTCCAAAGCAATTTAGTTTTACTTTTTCGCCCGCCGTTTTATAAAGCAGCCTTTCGGCGTCAGCCGAGCCGCCTTTGATAAGAAAAACACCGTTATCCTCAACATTATCAAATTTTGAATCGGTGGGAAGAACGATTTTGCAAACCATGTCTTCACCCGCGCCCACAGCGCTTAAACGAATATTGCACCCAAAAATAACAAACGGAATACGATCCGGACATTCGCCTACGGCCGCGGACCCAAGAAAGTTTTCAATTCTGCTTATATAGCCTTTAACCGTAAGCAGCATTTTCATATATTCGTCATATTCTAAAGAATAGCTGCTGGCTATACGCATTTTTTGTTCGTGTATATCAAGCATATGTTTAATAAGGTAATCAAATACGTCCTGACTGACAATAGAACACATTTACTTCTCCTTTTTTGCATCCACAAAAACACAAACCGGAAAACAACATATATATACTTAAATAATGTTACATTATCACTGGTATTGTGTCAACATAGATGTTTGTAATGATTGCCTCTCCGCGCCGCGGAAAAGCCGGTTTAGCGGTCAAATATGGTTTTTTATACTTTTGTAACACAAAGCACCACTTTTCTTCGCGTGATTAAAAAAGTGGTGCGTTAATGTCCGCCTTATCATCAGCGGCTGCCGATAATATTTTTCGGGAACGTTTTGGCCGATACCCTTTATACTAAAGGTTTACTTCCCGTCCGCCTTCGCCATATATTCAATAAGGCTGAGCACCTTGCACGAATAACCCCACTCGTTGTCGTACCAGGAGATAAGCTTGACGAAGGTTGGGCTGAGCATTATGCCCGCGCCGGCATCGAATATGCTCGTTCTTGAGTCGCCTATAAAATCGGAGGAAACAACATTGTCTTCGGTATATCCGAGTATGCCGGAAAGCTCGCCCTCCGACGCGGCTTTTATAACGGACTTAATTTCGTCATATGTCGTTTCTTTTTCAAGGCGCACGGTTAAATCGACGACAGATACGTCGGCGGTAGGCACGCGGAAAGCCATGCCTGTAAGCTTGCCGTTAAGCTTGGGTATAACTTTGCCGACAGCTTTTGCCGCGCCCGTCGATGAAGGTATAATGTTAAACGCGGCGCCTCTGCCGCCTCTCCAGTCCTTCTTCGAGGGGCCGTCAACTGTCTTTTGTGTGGCCGTTGTGGCGTGTACCGTTGTCATCAAGCCCTCAAGTATGCCAAAGTTATCGTCTATAACCTTAGCTAAAGGCGCAAGACAGTTTGTTGTGCAGGAAGCGTTGGACACTATTTTCATATCGGGCGTATATTTATTCTGGTTAACGCCCATAACGAACATGGGAGCGTCCGCGGAAGGAGCGGATATGACGACCTTTTTTGCGCCGCCCGCAAAGTGCGCGCTTGCCTTATCAACTGTTGTAAACACGCCCGTTGATTCAACGATATACTCCGCGCCGCATGAACTCCACGGAATTTGCGCGGCGTCCATAGACGCGAATACGGATACCTTTTTATCATTAACGATAATAGCGTCGTCGGTGTGGCTTACGGTACCCTTAAAACGGCCGTGAACGGTATCGTATTTTAGCATATAAACCATATACTCGGGATCGATAAAAGGATCGTTTATTCCGACGACCTCAATATCGGGGTTGTCCGCGGCCGCGCGAAAAACAAGCCTGCCGATTCGGCCAAAACCATTAATTCCAACTTTAACTGCCATAAATATTCCTCCTTAAAAATTATCAAAATATGCTTTTCATATAATATAGTAAAAAACATAAAAATACAATATGTCTTTTGCTTAAAGCCTATAACGACCGTTACGCCGGATGAATCATATTCTCTTTGTCCAGCATGTTAGAATCGACGCCATACTTATAAGACTGCCTGTATTCAAAAAATTTGGGCGCCACCTGAGGAAACAGAGCGTACGATAATATATCTTCCTCCCGCTCCATGTACGGCTTTACAATCTCGCGGTATTTATCCAGCTCGGGCTCAATTTCGTCCGCAGGCCTGTGTGTTATAACGCGGTCATCGCCTATGCATTTTTTACGTATGTCTTCATCGACCGGCGCCGGCAGCCGCCCGTATTCGCCGCGCAGAAGCGCCTTGCTCTCTTTTGTGACCATCTTATAGCGTTCGCCGCTAAGTATGTTAAAAACGGCTTGTGTGCCTACAATCTGGCTTGTAGGCGTTACAAGGGGCGGGAAACCGAATTCTTCACGGACGCGCGGGACCTCCTCCAGAACGGCGTTAAGCTTATCAATCGCCCCCGCCTTTTCAAGCTGATCTATAAGATTGCTGAACATGCCGCCGGGAATTTGATAAATAAGCGTTAGCGTGTCCACCCCGAGTATATCCGGCTTTAAAAAACCGTTTTCGGTCATCTTTTTTGCCACGCCTTTAAAATGAGCGGCTATTTTATTAAGATGCCCTATGTCCATTCCGGTATCGTATTCGGTGCCGTGCAGCGTAGCGACCAACGATTCCGTGCATGGCTGCGCGGTACCGTTCGCAAGCGGCGAAAGCGCCGTATCTACAATTTCCGCACCCGCTTCTATGGCTTTTAAATACGTCATGTCGCCGACGCCCGTGGTATTATGAGTGTGAACATGTACGGGCGCTTTTACGGCTTTCTTTATAGCCTTTACAAGCTCGTACGCTTCGTAAGGTAAAAGCAGGTTCGCCATATCTTTTATGCAAATTGTGTCCGCGCCGAGCTTTTCGAGCTGCGCCGCCAGCTTAACAAAATATTCTCTGGTATGTACCGGACTTATAGTATATGATATCGCGGGCTCGCAGTGTCCGCCGAACTTTTTGGTCGCCGCCATAGCGCGGGTCATATTCCGCACATCATTGAGCGCGTCGAATATACGCACAACGTCAATACCGTTTTCGATAGCCTTTTGCACAAACAAATCCACAACGTCGTCCGAGTAATGCTTATAGCCAAGCAGGTTCTGCCCGCGAAGAAGCATCTGCATCTTAGTGTTCGGCATCGCGGCTTTTAACGCGCGCAGTCTCTCCCACGGGTCTTCGTTTAAAAAACGCAGGCATGAATCGAATGTTGCCCCGCCCCACATTTCCAGCGACCAGTAACCGGCTTCGTCAAGCATTTGAGCGGCCGGAAGCATATCGGACGTTTTCATGCGCGTCGCCGCCTGGGACTGATGCGCGTCTCTTAATATCGTATCTGTAATAAACACTTTTCCCATATATACTAAACCTCCTGATTTCTAATTTTTAGCCGAACAGCGTCAGCAATATGCCCGCCGCCACGGCGGAGCCTATAACTCCGGCGACATTAGGCCCCATAGCGTGCATAAGCAAAAAGTTTCCCGGATTCGCTTCCTGCCCCACTTTTTGAGACACTCTGGCCGCCATAGGCACCGCGGATACGCCGGCGCTGCCTATAAGCGGGTTTATTTTGCCGCCCGAAAGCTTGCACATTATTTTACCGAGAAGCACGCCGCCGAAAGTTCCGAAAGCAAACGCAAACAGCCCCATAAACAGTATGCCCAATGTTTGCAAGTCCAGGAATGTTTCTCCGTTCGCCGTCGCGCCTACAGTTACGCCTAAAAAGATAGTAACAATATTAATAAGCTCGTTCTGAGCAGTTTTGTTGAGCCTGTCGGTAACAAGGCACTCGCGGAAAAGGTTGCCGAGCATAAGCATTCCGACAAGCGGAGCCGCCGGAGGCAGAAGCAGCGAAATAAATATGGTAACGATTATAGGAAACAGTACGCGCTCCGCCTTGCTTACCGGCCGAAGCTGTTTCATTTCTATTCTTCGTTCTTCCTTTGTAGTTAAAAGCTTCATAATGGGCGGCTGTATAACAGGCACCAAAGCCATATAAGAATAAGCCGCAACCGCTATAGGGCCTAAAAGATGCGGAGCGAGCATAGTGGTCAAAAAAATGGCGGTGGGACCGTCCGCTCCGCCTATAATGCCTATGGAGCCCGCCTCCTTAGGGTCAAAACCTATAAACAGCGCGCCTATAAAAGCGATAAATATTCCAAGCTGCGCGGCAGCGCCCAGCAAAAGGCTTTTAGGGTTTGCTATAAGAGGCGCAAAATCGGTCATCGCTCCTACTCCCAAGAAAATAAGCGGCGGATAGATACCCAATTTTACTCCCTGGTACAAATAATAGAGAAGCCCGCCGTTTGCGGATTCCACTTCCATATGCTTTACTATATATCCCGTTCCGTTTTCCAGCGACGTTTCTATAAGCTTTATCACTTCTTCCGGCTTTGCCATAAGGTTTGCTCCGGGCAGGTTCGCCAGTATCATACCGAAGGCTATAGGCACAAGAAGAAGCGGTTCAAATTTCCTGACAATTGCCAAGTAAAGTAAAATGCACGCCACAATCAGCATAACAAGCTGCTGCCATTGCATTGTCGCGAAACCCGTGCTTATAATAAATTCGGACAGTGCCTCGCCTATATCAAAACCCTGCATAAGTTACCTCCTTTTACTTTTGCGTTACGCGTTTTATGATATAACGGCAAGAACATCTCCGGAGTTTACCGCCGTCCCTTTAGACACCGGCACGCTTGCGACCTTGCCGGATACGGGCGCGAGTATCTCGTTTTCCATTTTCATCGCCTCAAGTATAAGCAGCACGTCCCCCTCCGAAACCGTATCTCCGGCTTGAACCTTAACTTCCCATATGTTGCCCGGCATAGGCGCTTTAATTGTGGTGCCGTCAGTTACGGGCGCGGGCGCGGCCGGTGCGGGCGATGATGCGGGCGCGGGCGCCGGTGCGGGCGCGGGCATGGCGGAAGCTTTGGCGTCTATTTCCTCAACCTCCACGTTGTAGCTTGTTCCGTTTACATTGATTAAAAACTTTCGCATTGATATGTCCTCCAAATACGTCTTAAAATCTTATTTATATCCGCCTAAAGCGCCCGTAGCGCTCCATGCGGTAATATTTGTTTTTGCTCGTTTTATCGATTTAATAACAATACCGCCGGACGGCGCGCCGACGCTTAAAGCAACGGCGGCGGTTATGGCCGCTATCAGCGCGTCATTTTCCGCTGTCTTGCAATATTGGTTTGACCGCGCGCCGCTTACCGGCACGTCGGACGACGCTCTCGTGCCGCCGGTTTTTTTGCGGTCTTTTATTCTCTGAAAAAACAGTATGGCTTTTTCCGATATTTTGGGGTAAAGCCATGTAATAAATATAAGCGCAACAAGCCCCGTAAAAACTATAAGGAGCCCTAAAACCGTTACGCTTCCCCCCATTATTGCTTTCTCAAAAAAAGTGTCCGGAATAACCTTGGGCGGAGCGTCGGTAATACTGCTTAAAGCCGCAATCATATCAACACCCCCTAATACAGCCGTGTGCCGTGTTTTTTCGGCAGCTTTGATTCACGTTTGCCTGCGGCAAATTCAAGCGCCCCCGCGACCCTCTGGCGTGTTTCGGACGGATATATCACTTCATCGACATAGCCTAATTTAGCCGCTTCCCACGGAGACGCGAATGTCTTAGCGTACCGCTCCGCAGCTTGCTTTCTCGCGTCGGAGGGACTGTCCGTTTCGGGGAACGCGTCACTCAAAACTATAATTGAGGCCGCGTCCGCCGGCAAACACGATATAACGGCGTCCGGCCACGCGAAAACCATATCGGCGCCAAGCGCTTTAGACGCCATGGCTATATAACCCGCCCCTATCGCGTCTCCCGTGATTACCGTAACGAGAGGAACCGTCGCCTCGGAATACGCGCGCATAAGGTTCGCGCCCGATTTTATATTAAAAGCGTTTTTCTCAAATCCGGGAGTGTCTGAAAAGGTAACTATAGGAATCCCGAAAGCGTCGCAAAAGCTTATAAAGCCCGCGGCCTTAGAGCAGGATTCCCCGTTAATATGCAAGCCCGAGGAATTGGCTATAACGCCAATGCTTTTTCCGTTTATACGACCGAATCCCGTTATCACCGCGGGAGCGTAACATGCTTGGGATTCAAAAAAATCGCCGCCGTCCAAAACGGAACTTACAACATCCCGCATGTCGTACGGCTTGCGAAAATCCTCAAGCCGCCTGTTTAAATCATCCGCGCATTCAAAAACCGGCGCTTCGGATAAATTGTTATCCGGAAGGTATGAAAGTATCTGGCGTATGTAACAGAACAAATCGTTTTCGTTCGGACATAAAAAATGCGCCAGTCCGGTTTGCCGCGCATGCATCGCCGCGCCGCCCGCGGTCTGCGTGTCGGCAGGCTGACCGGGCTTGTTGTACGCGCCGGGCGCAGCCGTATAAATGCCGCTTATGTTTTCCGTCATGAAAACAAAATCACTCAGCGGAGCAAAATAAGCGGCCGTACCGGAGCATTGTCCGCATATTGCGGTAATCACCGGAACAACGCCGGACAGCTCCGAGAGTTTGGCGATTATTTTGCCGAAGCTTTCCATAACCGCGGAGCCTTCGCCTATCCTCGCGCCCATTGAATCTAAAAGACCTATAACGGGTAACCCTGTTTTGCCCGCCATATCCAACAATTTAATTATTTTACGCGCGTGCATATAACCGACCGAGCCGCCAAGAACCGTGTAATCCTGCGAAAATACGTATACGCCTCTCCCGTCAATTGTTCCGAAGCCGGTTACTACCCCCTCGCCCGGCTCGCTGACTTGTTTTAAGCCGTCGGCCGCGGCGGAATATTCGGCGAGAGCTTGCGTTTCGACAAAACTATGAGTATCGACAAGCCGCATAATCCTTTCCGTCGCGGTGAGCTTTGAATCGGTATCTTTCGATTCATTCTGCCCGCCGCTGCGTCTATCCAAA
>Ga0265293_10002519_pt1 | contig 36424 bp, 36 predicted proteins | sample Munlanlewell138R_FD_192505 | JGI IMG/M metagenome (GOLD analysis project Ga0265293, IMG submission 192505) | Leachate microbial communities from a municipal landfill in Southern Ontario, Canada - Leachate well 138R | ecosystem: Engineered > Solid waste > Landfill > Unclassified | place: Canada... | reverse complement strand
CACACACTCTAAACTTCTTCTATTTAGAGCGTGGCGGTAACGCATCTAATTGTAGTATTGAATTCAACATTCCCCCTACCACTACGGATTTTACCTTCATTAAAGCTGCCGGCGATACAGAAGAAGGACTTCCTGGAGCCACATTCCGTCTTGAAGGAAAAGATAAAGAAGGAAGTACAATAATAAAAGATGCAGTATCGGATGAATTTGGAATTGTTGGTTTTATGGGGATTCCCGAAGGAGAATACGTTTTAATTGAAACAGACGCTCCAAAAGGGTATTATCCTAGTGATGAGGTATACCTAATCCGAGTTGTACCATGGGAACCATTGCCGTCTTTCGTAAAGACTAAGGACGATCTGTTTGGGCTATGCGTGGAGTATGCACGAGAACCTGTGGAGCCGGAGGAGCCTGTGTGGGTACGCCTTATCGACTCTGAGGATTTATGGTTTTCGAATGACCCCATACCCTTAGCCGAAGAACAAGTTCTAACGGTTAAGAAGATTGCCACCGGAAACCGGGCACCTGCGAATGCAGAATATGAGTTTATGATCCAATTCTTCAAAGAAGGAAAAGAAGATGAAAATTACTACAGGATTGTGGATAAAAAAGTAGAAGGAGAGTTGGAAGTAAAGAATGCAGCTGTAGAAATTCTTAACCTGGCGGATATTGTTACAGAATTGCAGGTAGACGGCGACTACCAGGACTATTATCGCTTCTACTTGAAACATGGCCAGCAAATAGATTTCGATTATGGAAGTTTCTTTGCGCAGAATGAGGAAGAGCCTGAAGCTTTTGCCAGAGATGTCGCGCCGAGCATACCTGAGCTTCAATTCCGTTTGATTGAAACGGACAATCAGAGAGCTGTTACTACCACAATAGCGCCGACCGGTGAGTTTGGCACAGAAATTCCTGCACCAACAATTGAAGGAATGAAAATTGAAGGGTCTCTGGGCGCTGATTCTGAAGGTGTAGTGGTTACGTATACCAATGCCTTTGGAAATAGGGACAAGGACAAAGATAAGGATAAAGATAAAGACAGAGATAAGGATAAAGACGATGATCTTGTGATCCCGGACGATCCGGAACCGCAGTCTCCTGCCGCAGAAGTGACAGTGCCGATAACTAAGGTGCCGCAGCTGCCGAAGACAGGAGGCCTTGGTGCAGTACTATTTTTAGGTCTGGGAAGCCTGATGGCGGGCGCGGGCATGTATTTAAGGCGGCGATAGAAGTACCATAAAAAACTATTAAATTGATATATTACAAAGAGGGACTGCTCCGGTTCAGATGAAGCAGTTCCTCTTTATAAGTTCGGACCAAGTATAAAATCAACGAGTTTCTGGCCGGGTGCGCCGAAGTGTGCAGAATTTCAATTAGTCTGTGGATGTTTATCATATATTCACAGACTAATTGAAATTCTGCACAAATTACATCTAAATATACCAAATATCCACTGATTAATTGAAATTTTGCACACCTCACCAATAAGTTTCAGATTTGCACTGGTATCCGCATTTTATCATACAATGTAGGAAAAAACAGGAAGGAGCTATTGTCAAATGAGAAGAAGGACCTGTGTTCACACTGAATGCATCAGTGAGAATCAGCTCAGCATCATGAACCTGTTCCGCATGCTTTGGGAACAGCATGTTAGCTGGACTAGAGCCTTTATCGTAAGTGCTGTTGCAGGATTGGAGGATCTGGATGTGGTAACACAGAGATTACTCCGCAATCCTACGGACTTTGCCAACATACTGAAAAACTACTATGGAGATGAAAAAGCGAAGAAGTTTGAAATACTACTTAGGGACCACCTGCTCCTTGCAGCGGAGCTGCTGAATGCCGCAAAAGCCGGAGAGGAGGAGGCTGCGGAGATGGCACGAAGAAAATGGTACGACAATGCCTCACATATTGCTTTCTTTCTGTCGGAGATCAATCCCTATTGGAGTGAAGACAGATGGAAGATACTGCTGTTTGATCACCTCCGTATGGTTGAAGAAACGGCAACCTTTAGAATGAAGGGGCGGTTTGCTGAAGAGATCGCCGTTACTGACATGAACGAAGATCGAGCCCTGTCCATGGCGGATTATATGGCAGCAGGAGTTATCAGGCAGTTTGGCCTCTAACCCTTGTTTTGCTGGACTTTTTGACTTATTGGAGGTATTCTTATTAAAGGGATAAATCCATTTGTAGTGAAAGGGGACAGTGCTGAATATGGACACCATGATGATCCTGAAGATAGTTTTTACAGCACTTCTCTGCGTTCCGGTATTGGCTTTGTCCATCTATTTAGTGGGAAAGCTTATGGACGAAATAATTAAAAAACCAGGGAGACAAAGATGAGGCCGGGGTTATTTATTACCTTTGAAGGCCCCGACGGGGCAGGGAAGACAACACAGATCAACAGACTGACAGACTATCTGGTCTCCATGGGGATGGATACGGTTTTGACGCGGGAGCCCGGGGGCACCCGTATCGGTGAAAAGATCAGAGAGATAATCTTGGATCCTCAGCATCAGGAAATGGATCACCTCACAGAGGCCTTGCTCTATGCGTCTTCAAGAGCCCAACATGTAGCTGAGAAGATTCGACCTGCCCTGGATGAGGGGAAGACAGTCATATGCGACCGCTTTATGGACTCCAGCATCGCTTACCAGGGTTACGGGCGCAAGTTAGGGGAAAGGGTCCGCATTATCAATGAAATTGCCGTTGAGGGCCTGACTCCCGACCTGACCATTCTTCTGCTGGTGGACCCTGATGAAGGCAAGAAACGAATAAGCAATGGCTTTCTGGACCGGTTGGAGCTGGAGGCGATTCACTACCACAGAGATGTGTACGAAGGTTATTTGGCCTTGGCAAACAGGTACCCGGAGAGAATCCTTTGCATAGACGGGAACCGAGGGATAGAAGAAATCAGCTCGGAGATTATAGAGAAAACCGCTGCATTTCTGGGAAGGCTATGAGGATAGCTTTATGAAACAGGAACCGGTGAAGGAAGGACTTGTACAGTTAGCCCGAGAGGGAAAGCTGATGCATGCATACATTTTAGAAGGATCAAACGACGACAGTCTGATTCAGTTTGCCCGTGAACTGGCCCGAGAAGTTACCCCCTACGGGGAAGACATCCATATAATATGCAAAGACGGGCTGTCGGTAAAGGATAAGACGGTGGAAGGACTGTTGGTAAGGCTCCTATCGAAACCTATGGTAGGGGAACGGACGGTAGCCGTCATTAGGGATGCCGACACAATGACTCATCACGCTCAAAACCGTCTTCTAAAGACCCTTGAGGAGCCGCCGGGAGGATCGATTCTGCTCCTGCTCTCTAACAACGCAGAACATCTGCTCCCTACCATCCGTTCACGCTGTGTATTGTATCGGTTGGATGACGGGCAGGAATGCGAAGGAGCATATGTTGAAGCTGCTTGTGTACAAGCCCGTTCCATCGGCGTTATGATCATGGAGGGGAAAAGCTACTATGCCATTGCAGGAAAGCTTGCGGAAGTCACGGGAGAGCGTGAGCAGGCATTTGCCTTTCTAGATGCTCTGGAAAAATGGTATCGGGACATTCTGTTCTGTGCAATGGGGGTTGCATCAAAATGTACGGATTCGCAGATGCAGAAGCTGAGTCGATTGGTTACTGCGGAAAAAGTATACGGAGCGATCGCTCTTATCGAAGAAGCACGGCGGGATATCAGCCGCCACATCAATACAAATCATACCATTAAAAACATGGTATTGAAGATGATATAGGAGGAATCCACATGATAAAAGTAGCAGGTGTAAGATTTAAGAAGGCCGGAAAGGTCTATTTCTTCGATCCTGCCGGAACTAGAGTTTCCAAGGGTATGAATGTGATAGTAGAAACTGCCAGAGGGCTGGAATTCGGCACCTTGTCTGAGGATATAAAAGAAGTAGACGAAAAAGAAATCGTTGCTCCACTGAAAAAGATAATCCGTATAGCGGATGAGAAGGATGTTCTGCAACACAAGGAAAATCTGGACAAAAAAGAGCATGACCTAGCCTTATGTCAGGAAAAGATCGATAAACACAAGCTGGAAATGAAACTGGTAGATGTAGAGCATACCTTTGACAATAGTAAAATCATATTTTACTTTACCGCCGACGGCAGGGTCGATTTCCGTGAATTGGTGAAGGACCTGGCCGGCATTTTCAAGATGCGCATCGAACTCAGGCAGATTGGCGTGCGAGATGAGGCTAAGCTCGTCGGAGGCATCGGAACCTGTGGGAAAGCTTTGTGTTGTCATTCCTGGTTGCCGGAGTTTGAACCGGTTTCCATTAAGATGGCCAAAGTGCAAAACCTATCGCTGAATCCTACGAAAATCTCTGGGATTTGCGGCAGGCTCATGTGCTGTCTAAAATTTGAAAATGACGTTTATTGCGAACTGCGGCGGGGGATGCCGGATGTGGGAGAAAGGGTGAAAACCATAGACGGCATGGGCGTCGTGGTTGAGAGCAATATTTTGGAAAGTAAGATCAAGGTTCGTCTGGTTGTCGAGGAAAGAAACGGAGACAAACCGGAAAAGCTTTCAACGGATTTCAGCACATACCCCAAGCAACAGTTCAGACGTTTGGGAAACAAGAAAAATGATGACACCATCAATGACGAGATCGATGCATCTTTGCTCCATGAAATTAAAGATTTGTTGAATGACTAAAAGAAAAAACCTGTTCGCTCGTTAGAGTCAGAACAGGTTTTTTATTTGTTACAATAGCCGTTGGTTTACAGATTCTGCATTTCTTTTATGCATTCGCCGCATACGTTCTTGTCGTGAATCCGTTTAACATTTTTTGCGTTACCGCAGAAAATGCAGGCCGGTTCATACTTCTTCAAGAGAATATAATCACCGTCAACATAAATCTCGATGGGGTCTTTGATTTCAATGTCGAGAGTTCTTCTAAGCTCAATGGGAAGCACGATTCTACCCAGCTCGTCAACTTTTCTTACAATACCTGTTGCTTTCATTTGCCTTACCCCCTAACTCTAATTTTTCCAAGTCAATGTATACAATAACACACCCAATTGTAGGTTACCATAAAACAACATTTTAGTCAATCTTTTATTTCCTTAGCAACCCTACCAGCGATGTCAGTGCTTTGAACAGCGATGTCAAGCCCTGTATAAAGCCTTCGTTGCCCTTCAGTGCACCAGAAACGGATGAAACAGATTGGCTTATATTTCCAACTATCTTTTGTGCTTCTTCCACCCCGTTGGCAGCAGTTTCGGTAATCCGTTCTGTATCCTCAAGGATTCTATTCATCGTCTTTACTGCGGGGATCAGATTTCTGACCAGAGAGATGCAGTATATAATCAGAATTGCGAGTACGATGACTATAACGATGAGAGCTGCGTCGCCTAATGTAATCATAGTGTCCATTTCACGTCACCTCCGTATTTCATTATGCAGGAAAAGGTGGAAGTTTTCAACATGATTTTCCACAGAAGGCATATATTCTTTCATAGGAGAGGGAGGGCTGAACATAATATGATGAACTATATTTGGGCCGGAATGCTTCTTTCCGGCATTGCCGTTGCCGCCTACAGAGGGGTGCTGGGATCCTTCAGCGAAGGGCTGATGACCAGCTGTACCGAGGGGGTATATTTCGTGATTGGGCTGGCGGGAATCATGGCGGTGTGGTCCGGTTTGATGAATGTTGCAAAGGACTCGGGACTAATAGATGCGTTTGCCAGGCTTGTCAAACCCTTAATCCGATATCTGTTTCCAAAAGAGAAAAATCGAGAAACCATTGCTATGATACTAATGAGCTTTAGCGCCAATATTTTCGGAGCAGGGAACAGTGCGACGGTGTTTGCTCTTAAAAGTATGGTCATGTTGGATGAAGAAAATGGGCACAATCCCGTTGCCAGCGATGCTATGTGCATGTTCATGGCTGCGAATATGTCCATGATTCAGATTGTACCGGTTACCATTGTGAAGATCAGAAGTGATGCCGGTTCAGCGGACCCGGGGAGTATCATTGTCCCGTCCATACTTGTGGGGCTCGTGTCTATGATTGCCTCTATCTGGGTGTGCAAGATCTATGAGAGGAAGTCCCGGAAATGACCAATCTGTTGAGTGCTTTTTCCCTGTGCTTTATACCCGGCATTATAACGGTCATCCTCGTCCATGGGTTATACAAACGAGTGGAGGTGTATGATAGCTTTATTGAGGGCGCCAAAACCGGCATCGCTACGGCCATGGAAATTTTGCCCTTCATCATTGCCATATTTGTCGGCATCGAGGCCATGGTCAGTTCGGGAGCGATGGAATACCTGGAGGATATCATCGGCCCTATCTTTGAAAAGCTGGGAATCCCAAGAGAACTAACCTCTCTGATCCTCTTGCGGCCCGTGTCCGGCAGTGGATCCCTAGCGTTAGTAGAACGGATGGTAACGACTTATGGCGCAGACAGTTTCCTGGGAAATGTGGCGTCGGTTATGGCGGGAACCTGCGAGACGGTCTTCTACGTTATCGCGGTGTACTTCGGGGCTACTGCGGTAAAAAAAATACGCCATTCCCTGCTGGCCGGCCTCGTTGGCTACGGAGTAGGAGTCATGGCGTCTGTATGGATTTATCGACTTATGGAATGAGGTGTTAATCCTCTTCTTTCATGAGATTGGCACCCAAAGTCCGGAATTTATGTGCAAATGAGGCATAGCCCCTCTCCAAGTGATAGATCTCGGAGATTTCAGTGGTACCTTCGGCCATGAGTCCGGCCAGTACCATAGCAGCCCCTGCCCGTAAATCCGTGCAAATGACCTGTGCTCCCTGCAGAGTTCTATCGCCGGGGATGATGGAGCTTCTTCCTTCAATTTTGATTTCAGCTCCCATGCGGTTGAGTTCACCCACGTGCATATATCTGTTTTCGAAAACAGTCTCTACTACGACACTGGGCCCGTTAACGGTGGTGAGCAACGCCATGAATTGTGGCTGCATATCCGTCGGAAAACCGGGGTAGGGCATGGTTTTAATATCGGCGGAAATGAGAGGCTGCAAATCGCCTCTAACGCGTATTCCTTCGTCGCTGTCCTCGATGCTGACTCCGCATTCGATGAGCTTTGCGATAACAGGTTTAACGTGATCGGGCACTACATTTTTCAACAAGACGTTGCCACGGGTTATAGCTGCCGCCACCATAAATGTGCCGGTCTCTATTCTATCCGGGATGACGGTATGTCTCGTGCCATGAAGAGAGGAAACTCCTTCAATTCGAATGGTGTCGGTACCGGCGCCCTTGACTTTGGCTCCCATTTTGTTCATGAAATTGGCAAGATCGACAATTTCGGGTTCTTCCGCAGCATTTTCAATAATGGTGTTTCCTTCGGCGAGAGCCGCTGCCATCATAATATTTTCTGTTGCACCTACGCTGGGAAAGTCCAGATATACCTTGCCGCCTTTCAGCTTATCAGCGCGAGCCTCTACATAACCGTGACCCTGCTCGATTTCAGCACCTAAAGCTTGAAAACCTTTGAGGTGAAGATCGATAGGTCTGGCGCCGATTGCACAACCGCCGGGTAGGGCAATCTTTGCTTTTTTGGTTCTGGCAAGCAGGGGACCCATAACCAATATGGATGCCCGCATTCTCTTGACCAGCTCATAGGGAGCTTGTTCTTCTATAATTTGATCGGTGCGAATAACGATTCGACCGTTTTCATAATCCTCTTTCACTTCGGAACCAATGCAGCTGAGAAGTTTGCACATGACGTCAACATCGCGAAGGGCGGGGACCTCAAGAATTTCACATTCGCCTTCTGCAAGCAGGGCGGCAGCCATGATAGGGAGTACCGCGTTCTTGGAACCGCTGATTTCAACTTCACCGTGCAACGGACCGCTCTTCTGTACTATATATTTTGCCAAATTAATCCTCCGGGGTAATTCACTTTCTACAGAAAATAGTATACCATCATTCTTCGCTTTGTCAAAGTGCAATATGCCTTTTGGGGTGGTTTAGGGGCCCCCACAAAGTGGAACGCTTTGTGGGGAAGAGGAGAAGCAAACGCAGCGATGAAAAACACCAATAAGATAAAGGTGTTTTGATCTAAGCGCAGTTTGCTTCGACGAGGGACAGACCCCGTGATTGTTTCCACAAAAAAAGGAAGAGGTATGTTTTTCTAAAGCAATTATGCTAAAGGGGGACAAAACATAATATGATATACCTCTTCCTGTCTATATTCATTATCTCCAGAAGCTATGGTAATATACCTGCTTGTCACAATAATCAATTGCGAATGAAACACACATTGTTTTCATACATTTAAACAGGCCGCGGGGTTTGTCCCTGTAGAGTATCGAATCGGGGTCCCCGCAAAGAGAAATATTTTGTGGCGACAAGGGTTTGTCCCTGTGGATACGTTGTCTATAGGGGTCCCCACAAAGCGTAATGCTTTGTGGGGAAGAGGAGGAGCAAGGCAGCGTCGAAAAACACTAAAATGCAAAAGGCGTTTTGAGTTAAGCGGACTTTGCTCCGACGAGGAGGCAATGGATGAAAATTCGAGCACGTATGAGAAGAAGGTTTCGATTTCGCATTCGAAATTGGGCACTGGTTCGCCTTTGCGCCGCTACAGTGGGTATCATGATCTTTGCTTTGGTCTTGTTGCCTTTATTTCTTGTAGTGTTTTTCCATGGTGATGAAGTGAGCTTTCCCCGAGTAGAAAGAGAAAGTAGAACTATCACCGTGTACCGCCAGCAGGAAGGGAGGACGTTGACCCTTGACCTTGAAAGCTACGTAGCCGGCGTAGTAGCGGGAGAGATGCCCGCAACTTTTGAAATGGAAGCTTTGAAAGCGCAGGCTGTCGCCGCTAGAACCTATGGGTTATCCAAGATCACGCGAGCAGCAGCCGGCGGGAACGCAGCGGAACACCCCAATGCCCCCCTGTGTGACACAACCCATTGTCAGGTTTACCGCACAGAAGAAGAGTTGACAGAGCTAAAGGGAACGGGATGGATGGAGGACGGCTGGCTCAAGATTCAGGAGGCAACGGAATCTACAGCTGGGGAGATTATGTACTATGAGGGAAACATGGTGGAACAGCCCTTGTTCCACTCTGCCAGTGGCGGCAGGACGGAGAATTCGGAAGATGTATTTGTATCAGCGCTTCCCTACCTGCGCAGCGTCGAAAGCCGTTTTGAAGGCGAAGCCCCCTATCAAAACGAAAGCATTTCCATATCCCTGTCCACCTTCGAGAAAAAAATAAAGGAGAAATACGGGGCAGCTAACATTAGTCCCAATACCATAAAAATACTAACCAAAAGCGATGGAGGGCGAGTGGAAGAAATACAGGTAGGTGATAAGGTTCTGAGAGGCAGGGATATCCGAGAGCTCTTTGGGCTTCGCTCTGCCAACTTCTCTTTGGCTTTCAACGGCAATGAAGACATCGTATTTACCACCCATGGATATGGCCATGGAGTGGGAATGAGCCAGTGGGGAGCTAATGGCATGGCAAAGGCCGGCTATAACTATAAAGATATTCTGCAGCACTATTACGTGGGGGTTACTGTTGAATAACCAATACTCGTCGCAATCACAAATATGATATAATATCCACAAAGCAATGGGTGTGGATATCATACATTGAGTGCCCTGCGATTATTTCGACAGACGAATAGTCGAAATCGCAGATGGCTGATTATACCAGAATTGCTTTGCAATTTTGGTATAATACATTATATAAATAGCAAATGAGGACAAGCCATGTTCGATATTAAAGAAAACCTGAAAACCCTTCCGGACAAGCCCGGAGTTTACTTGCATAAGGACAAAACCGGAGAGATTATTTACGTGGGCAAAGCCATATCACTAAAGAGCCGGGTAAGACAGTATTTCCAGTCGAAATCTAATCTGGACCCCAAGGTTCGTGCCATGGTCTCCCACATCGCGGAGTTTGAATACATCGTAACGGAGACAGAGATGGAGGCCCTGCTCCTTGAGTCAAATTTAATCAAAAAACACATGCCGAAATACAATGTTCTCCTTCGGGACGATAAGACATTTCCCTATATTAAAGTTACCTTGGGAGAACCCTGGCCTCGCCTTGTGAAAACCAGAAGAATCGTAGAGGATGGCAGCCGCTATTTCGGACCCTATACCGATGCGGCAGCGGTAACGCATCTCATAGATCTCCTGTCCGATATATATGGGTTGAAACGCTGCAGTGCAAACAGCTTTCCCGAGAGCTTCCGACCTTGCTTGAACTATCATCTTAAGCAGTGCCGGGGTATCTGTACGGGAGAAGTGGATCCTACAGAATATAGGAAGTCTGTCGAAGGTGTATTAGAGTTTCTATCCGGGAATACGGGCGGTGTCCTTCGCTACCTGGATGAGCAGATGGTGCGAGAAGCAGAAGTTATGAATTATGAACGGGCGGCGGAGTACCGGGACCAAATCGCTGCGGTCAAGGCAATTCCCGATCAGGAGAGATTGGATGACTTCCTTACCGACGTCAAGCGCAACCGAGTGAAGGTGGTTCGCCGTAAGGCGGAAGAGATAGCAAACAGAGAACGACAAAAGCAGGAAGCTCTTAAAGAGGCCTGGCAGAAAACCGGGCTTACGGAAATCAACCGCATAGAGGCCTATGATATTTCTCATATTGCGGGGACAGACTCGGTAGGTGCAATGGTTGTTTTTGAAGAGAGCAAGCCATCCCGTAAGAGCTATCGACGGTTTCGCGTAAAGACGGCACCGGGAGGCGGCGACACGGACAGCCTTCGGGAGGTATTAACCCGCCGGATCAGCAGAGGGTTGGAACAATCGCCGGGCTTTCTTCCCATGCCGGATCTGCTCCTCATAGACGGGGGAATCAATCAAGTCAATGCAGTGGAGCAGGTGCTGACAGAAATGAAGGTCCATATACCCGTAGCCGGTATGGTCAAGGATGAAAAGCATAAAACCCGGGGATTAATATTAAAGGGAGAAGAGATGGATCTTCTGGATAATAGAGTCCTGCTGCGCTATATTTCAACGATACAAGAAGAGGTGCACCGCTTTGCCATCGAATACCATAGGGGGTTGCGAGCAAAAAAACTCAAAAAGTCTGTGCTGGACGATGTCCCCGGTATCGGTGATAAGAGAAAGACAGCTCTCTTGAGGGAATTGGGTAGCATCGAGGCTATCAGTGCGGCTGAGATTGAAACCTTAGAGAAGATTCCGGGCATGAATCGAAAGGCAGCGGAAAACGTCAAAAAGCATTTGAACAAGTGATTATTCTGGAAGGTACCTACTGTCATAAAGATTTTGATTGTGAAAATAGAATGATGGTGTTATAGTTAGAGCATAGCGGGGTATCTTAATATCGTAGGAACCCGACTGAGTAAGCGTATAATTGTAGGAGGATATTCATATGACAGACAAAGACAAATGTGCCCCGGGCTGCTGCAGCGATGGTTGTGGTTGTGGTCCTGACGAAGAATTCGAAATTATGACTTTAGAATTCGACGATGGCAAAGAAGTAGAGTGCGAAGTAATGGGGATTTTTGATGTTGACGGTAAGGAGTATATTGCCTTATATGCAACAGATGGTTCCGACGAAGTGTATCTCTATGGATACAAAGAACTTGACGATGATGAAAACGATTGTGAACTCGTCGACATCGAAGATGACGCTGAATATGAGAGAGTTTGCGCGGTGTTTGAAGAAATCACCGGGTGTGAAGAGGAAGAGGCAGAGGTAGAGTAAGCCATAGAAAGTAAAAAAGCCCGCTCACAGCGGGCTTTAACTTTTTGGAATAGACGATTGGCTACCTGCGGGAAAAAGCGTTCTTTAAGAAGAGAATCGCAACCGCGGCGGAGATTACTATGTAGATCAGGTTACGTTTCTCGAAATTGCCTTGAAAAATAGGCATAGCAGCAAGTATCGAAATAACTACAAACAGTAGTCCTATAAGCAAGTATCGCGTTCTTTGCGAAGTCATAACTGAAATTCCTCCTAATATCCGTATGATACAATTACCATTCAACTATATCATAAGTTGTCATTGAAGGAAAGAAGCGATTACTACATAATACACACGTAATACTTTTGGAGGTTGAATATGAAGGAGTATGATATCATTATCGTTGGGGCAGGAGCCGGTGGGGTTTTCATGTCCTACGAATTTACCAAATTAAATATAAACGCAAAGGTTCTGATGATCGATAAGGGAGGAAATCTTACCCGCAGGAAATGCCCTATTAAAATGGGCAAGACACCCACCTGTATCAAGTGCTCTCCCTGCCATATCATGAACGGCTATGGCGGAGCCGGTACACTGTCAGACGGAAAATACAACATAACCACCCAATTCGGCGGCGATTTGCACAACTATGTAGGTGTAGACAAAGCCATGGAAATGATGGAGTATGTGGATCAGGTGCTCTGTGATATGGGCGGTTCTGAGGCGAAGCTATATACCACCGCCAACTCCGACCTAAAAAGGACTGCCTTGCAGCACAATCTCCATCTGCTCGATGCCAAGGTCCGGCATCTGGGCACGGATCGCAACTTTAAGATACTGGAAAACATATACGAGCAATCGAAGGATAAGGTCGAGATGCTCTTTAATACGTTGGCGACAGACGTAGAACAGCTTGATGAAGGCTTTGTAGTCATCACGGACAAAGGCGAGAGATTTAAGTGTCGGCATTTGGTGCTGGCTACCGGACGATCAGGCTCCAAATGGATTTCTGATATCTGCGAGAAGTTGGGCGTAAATCTCACGAGAAATCGCGTGGATATTGGGGTAAGGGTGGAACTTCCTGCCGTCATTTTCAAGCATATAACCGATGACGTGTACGAGAGCAAGCTGGTCTACAAGACGGACAAATACAACGACATGGTCCGCACCTTCTGCATGAATCCCTACGGAGAGGTAGTCGCAGAGAATACAAACGGCATCGTTACTGTTAACGGCCACAGCTACTCAGATCCTGCTTTGCATACGGAGAACACGAACTTTGCATTGCTGGTATCCAACAAATTTACTGAACCTTTTAAGGATAGCAACGGTTATGGCGAATCCATAGCCAGGCTCTCCAATATGCTGGGCGGAGGAGTCCTTCTGCAGAGATTCGGGGATCTTGTGAAAGGACGCAGAAGCAGTGCACGCAGAATGGAAAAATGCTTTACCAGACCTACTCTCAAGGCGACGCCGGGAGATCTGTCTCTGGTCATCCCCAAGAGGCAACTGGATAATATCATAGAGATGGTCTATGCCCTGGATCAGATTGCACCGGGCACAGCTAACGAGGATACCCTGCTCTACGGCGTAGAAGTGAAATTCTATAACTCCAAGGTTGATGTAAACGAAAATCTGGAGACGAAGATCAACGGGCTCTATGCCTTAGGAGATGGCTCAGGTGTGACCCATTCCCTATCTCAGGCATCGGCCAGCGGCGTGTTGGCGGCAAGGTTATTAGCGGAAAAATACTAAACACAAATACGCGAATAGAATTATGTGGATTGCGAAACATAAATAGCAGAGTACTTTAATGAAAACCACTTTACAGGAGGAACTGCTATGGACTTAACGACGGAAGATATCTTGAAGAAGGCTTTGCTTGATACCCAGGAAAAGGTCCGGGATTTCATGCATTACACCCGGGAAATGAAAAGTGAGGAGCTCCAATCCTTCTTTAAGGAAGCGGCTGAAGAGGAAGGAATGCAGGCAAGGAAGCTCCAGCAGTTCCTCGGTGAGATCCGCTGATTGTTCTCAAATTCATAACACCGACGAAAAATGAACTATAACTATAAGAACATAGTTCTTTTTTCTTTCGACCATTTAAGAAAAAAACTAATTAAGTTAGAAAAATGTGTAGAATTGATTTAGGTCAAGGTTTTTCTCCTTCCTATGGATTAATATAAAAGCGTCGAAGGACGAAAAGTCGATGCGAAAGGAGATATTCCGATGAAACAAACTATAACAATCAATGGCCAAACACAACTTGGCGAACTAGTAACTTTTTTCCCCGCTATCACTTCGCGCTTAAATGAGCTTCATATTGATTACTGTTGCCAGGGGGATCGTTCCCTTGATGCAGCCATAAAAGAATCAGGCCTGACCCCCGAATTCATCACTGAGGTGCAGAATGCTTACAGTGAATACTTGGCAAAGCCGGGTAAAGATTTACCGGTTACAGAGCTTTCTGATGAAGCGTTGATTGACCTGATCCTCGACGTCCATCACCTGACGGAACGCGCCTTGTGGAAGGAACTGGATAAGCTTGTCAACTTAATTCTACTCGTTCATTATGAGCATGGTAAGGAATTGATGCTGAAGATTCATCGCAGCTTCAGTGAGCTTAAGATGGAGCTGGAAGAGCACTTCGCCAAAGAAGAGAAAGAACTGTTCCCCGCCATGCTCAAGGAAGATAAGACTGCAAAAGACCTTGCAGCGATACGTGAGCTCATCGATGAACTGGAAGGGGAGCACGATGGCGCCGGAAAAATAATAAAGCGTTTAATAAAGGAAACCAACGATTTTACTCCGCCGGAATACGCTTGCCCTACGGTGAAGGCCGTTTATCAGAAGCTTCACGAGTTAGTCGATGATGTTTTCCTGCATATCGCAAAAGAAAACAGCGTCCTGTTTAAACGTTACCAATAGTTGTTGCAAGTATTTGTGCCATGATGAAAAGTATGGCTTTGATGTGAGAGGAGTGAAAACAAGATGGCTAAAGCAGAATTTCAGTTAGAACCATTGACCTGTCCCACCTGTGTGAAAAAGATCGAAACTGCACTGACAAAGTCCAAAGGAATTGAATCGGTAAGAGTGCTGTTCAACTCCAGCAAAGTGAAAACGGAATTTGATGACACGCAAATCAGTGGTGAGAAGCAAAAAAATATTATTGAAAACCTTGGTTATACCGTGTTGAGTGCAAAGTAAACAATCAGTATGTGTGCCATGGTCTACTTAAAGGCCATGGCTTTTTATTTTAACCGCATGCCGACAGGGTCATTATATTTGAAATAATGTTACAAACTTGATTCTAATCAAGGTGGCCAGGACAGATTTGAAATAGGATAGACTCAGCAGAATGAAACGATAGAGATGGGAGGAAAATATATGGGCAAAGTGCTATTTCAAATAAGACCGCTTCGCTGCCCCGGTTGCGGGAAGGAAATTGAGGATAAACTACTGGGACTGTGTGGTGTGTTGTCGGCAAAGGTCCTTCCAAAGATCGGGAGAGTCCGGACAGAATTCGACGAAACAAAGACAGATGCAGAGCATCTGGAAAAAACCATAGACGGCTGGGGTTATGCTGTTAAGCTAAAGGAACTGGAAAAGGAGGATCCAAAATGATAAAACACATAAATCAACATAAAAATCATATTACCGCAGTATCCGGTGTACTCATCGTCATTGGCTTTCTCCTTACTTATACAGGATATGAAAGTTATAGGGATTGGGCTTTGATTGCGGCTACTGTAATAGCAATCGTTCCCATTGCCATCCGTGCCTTCCAGGCCCTTCGCTTGAAGGCGTTCAGCATAGAACTGCTGGTAACCATCGCTGTGGTTGGCGCCCTCTATATTCACGAGTATGTAGAGTCTTCCGTCGTGACTTTCCTTTTCATGTTCGGTGCTTACCTGGAAGCGCGTACGCTGGAAAAAACCCGGTCTTCGCTGAAAGCACTGGTGGATATGGCGCCCCAGGAAGCAAACGTCATTCGTGAAGGGGAGAGCTTGATCATACCGGTGGATGAAGTTGTAAAAGGGGATCGTATCATCATTCGATCCGGAGGCAAGGTTCCTGTGGACGGCAGTATCCTTTCCGGTAAGGCCACATTAAATGAAGCCGCCATTACAGGCGAATCGGTACCCGCAATGAAAGAGACCGGTGATAAGGTCTATAGCGGTACAATTGTGGATAACGGCTATCTGGAAATGATCGCTGAAAAGGTGGGAGACGATACCACTTTTGCTAAAATAATTGAGCTCGTGGAGGAAGCGCAGGAATCCAAGTCCAAAGCGCAGAAGTTCCTCGATAAGTTTGCCAATTACTATACTCCGGCAGTGGTCGTCTTGTCGATTGCTGTATACTTGATCACCTTTAATCTCCACTTGGCAATTACCTTTCTAGTCGTTGCCTGCCCCGGAGCCCTGGTCATCGGTGCACCGGTATCCAATGTTGCAGGAATTGGAAACGGAGCGAAAAACGGTGTCCTCATCAAAGGCGGAGAGGTTATGGACCGGTTATCCAAGGTCGATACAGTGGTATTCGATAAAACGGGTACTCTGACGAAGGGAAGGCCGGAAGTAACGGACATTAATACTTTCTTGAATTGGGATACGGAAGAGTTGCTAAGATTGGTGGCTAAGGCCGAAACCATATCCGAGCACCACTTAGGGCAGACCATCGTCAAGGAAGCCAACAAGAGAAACCTGAACCTGGAAGGGGAAGTCCTAAACAGTGAGGTTATTAAAGGCAATGGTATCACAGCCCAAGTGGAAGGTCGTGTTTTAGCCATCGGTAATCGCAAGTTAATGGATGGGGAAAATGTTCCGGTAAGTGACGAAGTTGCCCACTATGCCATAGGGCGTGAAAAAGCAGGAAACACCGCAATCTTTGCAGCGGTAGACGGTCAGATCGCCGGGATCTTCTCCATAACGGACCAGATTCGCGAAGATGCTCATAGAGCTTTAGCTGAAATGAGAAGAAATGGCATCAAGAAGATGGTTATGCTGACGGGTGACAATCGTCACACGGCAGAGCTGGTAGCGGGCGAACTGGGCTTAGATGAATTTTACGCAGAATTATTACCGGAAAACAAAGTGGGATTTGTGAAGGAGCTGAAGGCCGCGGGTCATACGGTGGCCATGGCAGGGGATGGGATCAACGATGCACCGGCTATCGCTACGGCAGATATTGGGTTGGCAATGGGGGAAGGCGGTACGGATGTGTCCATGGAAACAGCGGATGTGGTCCTTATGGCAGATAAGCTGATGCAGTTCTCTCATGCCTACGCCCTTGCAAAAGCGACGATTCGAAATATGAAGCAAAACACCTTTTTCGCAGTTGCTGTTGTGTTTGTTCTCCTAATTGGTGTATTATCAGACTATGTACATTTGGCATCAGGAATGTTCGTCCATGAAGCCAGTATCCTAATCGTGATATTAAATGCCATGAGACTAATAAGATTCAACAGCAAGAGCAAAAGTCCCGGAAACTGAAATGGGCTGACGGTGCGAAAGGGGATTGGATATGAACGGTCATAATCATAAGTGTGGACATGAGGGGCACGAGGGACACAGTACATGTGTCTCCCGTGTCCCAATATTTAATCATCTGGAAGATGAGCAGATGGCTGAAATCACAGGAACCATTCTCTCAACTACATACAAAAAAGGGGAAATCATTTATCATGCAGGGGAAGCATCCGATTCCCTCTACATTGTAAAGAGCGGACGAATTAAAATCTATCGCCTATCTGAATCCGGTAAAGAGCAGTTGGTGCGTTTTTTGAGTACAGGGGACTTTACAGGCGAACTGGCCTTATTCAGCGATTCCGTTCACGAAGCCTATGCAGAAGCCATGGAAAATACGGAGATCTGCCTGATAAGGCGCCGGGACTTACAGACATTTCTCATGAAGTATCCCTCCATTTCTCTGAAAATTTTAACGGAGTTTTCAAATAGGCTGGAGAATTCCGAGAAGCAGACAACCAGGGTTTCCACGGAAAAGGTTGAGACCAGACTGGCACTATACTTGGCGGAGTGTATCGATGAAGAAGGATCCTCCATGGAGTTTGTATTGCCTATGAGTAAGAGAGACTTGGCATCATTCCTGGGAACAACGCCGGAAACCATCAGCCGGAAACTGGCAGACTTCGAAGATGCAGGATATATCAGGCAGAAGCCCCAGCGGAAGATCGAAGTGGTTGATCTGGATAAGTTACTCATGGTCTAGTTCCACGTTGTATGTTTTAAGAGAGGCTTGGGGCCTCTTTTTTTTCAAGCCCTTGTAAATAACGCACGCGATAAATGCCAGACCCATGTATCCGATAAAGGGATAGAATACACCCACAAGCTCACTGAAGGGCAGTAAACCCAATAAAAATGCGCCTACGGCTAATGCGGTTGCAAAGACTTTGCTATTCTTCGTACCTTCTTTGGTGAACCGGTTGCAAACCGTCCACATCATTGCAGAGCAGGAGGAGAAGATGCCCAGTATCAGAACAATTGAGAAGGTTGCGCCGAGAACATAAGATAGTTTTTTTGCCAAGTACAGTGTTGGCACTGCCAATGAGGAAGTGTCACGCGCGTTGAGTAGGATTGAGGTATTCATAAATGTGATCGTCAGAATCACCGCCAGGGTGCCGATGATTGCACCCCATCTGGCGGACTTGCGATTGACAGCCGACGCACCAAGAGCGGTGTAGTATGTACTGCCGCCCAGAAAGGTCAAGGCCATATACAAGATCGAGCTCAAAGCCCAGCTGGGGGATGATTGCTTTTCTGCAAGTATTTCTCCGTACTGCCCGATTTCAGCCATGTTGTGAAAATCCTTGAACAGTGTAATCACTCCGATAATCAGCGAGAACAGAATGATGACCGGGCTGACCATAGACACGACCTTTATAAGCCTCTCGAAACCGATCAGGTAAGCGCCCAAAACCATCAAAGCCATCAGCGCTGAGCCGATATAGTGGCTGATTCCATAATATTCGTAAAGCGTCGCCCCTGAACCGGATATCAGCACCGCCATGACCGGCATCAGGATTATCGGAACCAGCCATGAGTAGACTGTTCCAAGCTTGTTACCGCAGAAGTATCGATAATGGTTAAAGCTCTCGTCGTCCTTTTGTTCATATCCGGTTGTCAGCAGAGTTTGACCCAAAATAAGAAATCCAATTAAATTAAGCAGTATGATAACGTAGCTGGCATAGCCGTAGCTGGCGAAGAACTGCAGAATCTCCTGACCGGTAGCAAATCCGGAGCCGACAACCCATGCGATATAGGCTCCGGCATATTTTAGTATTGCTTTTATATCGTGACCGCTTTGGCTTGCTTCCATTGATAGTCCTCTCATTGCAGGATGTTGATAACGCAGTTTAATTATAACACGGTTCGAGCTTTCATGCTGTTCGTCAATAAAAAAAGCACACTTCCGGGCAATGTCATTAAGCAAGGCCTGGAAGAGTGCATCGATGAAGAGGTATCCGGCTTCTTTCCTGGGAACAACGGCGGAAACAATCAATTTATACTTCCATTGCCCAGATTTCTAATTTGCGCATGGTTTCTCTATAGGTTTCGTGACTGATGTCAGGTAGGTACCCTCCAAGAGCTTCTTTTGCTGCCTGGAAACCTTGATCTATAGCTCCCTTTAGCTCCTCATATTTCGACTTATCGCCACCGGAGACTGATTTGGCGAATTCCACGAGTCTGTCACTAACTGCCTTGACTCCAAATTCCCCATCTTCTGAGATGGCGAGCCTTGCCTCTTCAATATCCTTCGTACTGGCTTCTCCCTGATGTGAAAAACCTCTGACCTGGAAGATCTTATGGCTTTTACCTTGCTTTAGAATCAACTGTTCCACGATTCGGCGCAGATTTTCATTGGCTTGTTCCGCCATACTTTTTAAGGAAGCTATATCGGATGAATCCAATTTTTTATTGATGGTTAAATTGGAGTATGTAGCAGCTACCGGTTCGTTTTTTTTTGTAAACGCAATGGCGTCGGCTTTCGGCTTTGAAACCTTCTGCTCATCCTTTTCATTCTGTCTGCTGATATACTCCTTATCATACGCTGCCGTCTTGGCTAATCCCGGCGGTTGGTTGGGTCTGATTTGATTTATCATAGAGCATTCTCCTTTCAGCAATTTCACTTTATATTACGGTATTCGACAATATGTAGAAAAACTTTAGGAGGTAGGCGCTTTTCTTAATGCTCCATGCCTTTTCAGGCTCGAATCCTCTTGCCTTGATAAAACAGAAACGAGACAGGGATGAACCCTATCTCGTTTCCGTTGGTGCAGGCAAGAAGACTCGAACTTCCATGCCCTTGCGAGCACACGGACCTGAACCGTGCGCGTCTGCCAATTCCGCCATGCCTGCGCGACGAGATTTATTGTAACATAGCTTCTATAAAAAAGCCACAACTTTTTGAAAGGAGTTGAAAAGAAATAAGTGTCGATATTTTGTTAGATTTGTATCAACGAAAAAATAGAAAGAGATAAATTCTCATTTACAATTTCTATATTGTCAATATTGACAATATAGAAATCACGGCTGATAAACGATAGCGGTGTAAAACGGCAAAAAGTATCAAGAGTGAGAAAAAAACAATTGTTTATTTCCTAACAATACAAAATATGGATATTATTTTATTGATACGTTTGTCTTAATTCGTAGAATGGACATAATGAACACTTGATTTCACAATATTTTACGTCAAAACGCTATTGAAAACAGAATTGTCGGAATTATTTTACTAAAGCTCTTGCATAGGCATAAAAAATGCATACAATAAAAACATAATTGTTTTATGTCCTGAAGCGGATACGGGAGGTGATATTGGTATCGCATGGACTCATCATTGAGAGGAGGATTACATAATTATGAACTCAAAATTCGATGGATACTCGAAAATTATTAAGACTTATGGAATTTTGGCAATTTTTTTCATCGTTGTCGTATTACTGTCGCCGGATAATGCCGAGGATTTTGGCTTATTGACCTTGATTCCGGCTGCGTTTCTGTTGATTTACATTTTCTATACGAAACGTATATTAGAATCCCTGATGTTGGGAGGACTGCTAGGTTTTCTCATGGGTAATAAAGGTGATTTCTTTTCACCGTTAAGCGATTCTTTCCTTGAGATTATGATCAACGAGGACATTGGCTGGCTGTTCATCGTATGCGGTCTCATGGGGAGTATCATCGCATTGATTGAGAGAGCTGGAGGTGCTTATGCTTTCGGCGAATGGGTATCAAAACGAGCGAAAACGAAAAAAAGCACCCTTCTTTGGACTTGGGTGCTTGGCGTAGTCATCTTCATTGATGATTACCTCAACTGCCTAACGGTAGGTGCTTCCATGTCCCCACTGACCGACAAGCACAAAGTACCAAGGGAATTCCTTGCATATATTGTTGACTCTACAGCAGCTCCTGTATGTGTATTGGTCCCCATTTCTACCTGGGCAATCTTCATTGGAAGCTTGATGGAGCAGAATGGCATGGCTCCGGATGGCGAAGGAGTGGCCTACTTTATCAGGACGATCCCCTTCAACTTCTATGGATGGTTTGCTGCATTAATCGTTCCCCTCGTCATAATTGGGGTAGTGCCCATATTCGGTCCTATGAAAAAAGCTTTTAAGAGAGCCGAAGAAACTGGAGTTCTAGCCCCTCCGGGATCAGAAAAGATTGACATGAAGGCAGGGGAGAACTTTGACCCCCCCGAGAATGCCAAACTGAAAAGCTTCTTCCTCCCCATTATCGTTCTGGTGGCCTCCACGATAATCTTTGATGTAGACATGCAGAAAGGCGTAATATCCACCTGTGCGTTTATCTTTGTCTATTATATTGCCACAGGAATCATGGGCCCTGAAGAGTACATGGATCTGCTCATAGCAGGCATTAAAAACATGCTCTTCCCATTGTTCATGGTAGTGCTTGCTTACTTCTTTGCTGCCGCCTGTGATCAAATCGGATTTATAGATTATGTCATTGGCGTGGGCATGCGGTTCATGACTCCTCAGATGTTCCCGTTGGTAGTGTTCATCACCTTCGGTATTACTGAATTTATCATGGGTCTAAGCTGGGGCATGTATGTCATCGCTATGCCTATCGTCATTCCGCTTGCTGCAGCATTGGGTGCTAATCCGTTTGTTGCTGTGGGCGCCGTCTGCTCAGCCGGTGTCTGGGGCAGCCATATTTGCTTCTATTCAGATGCCACTATTCTCACATCAGCAGCTACCGGCTGTGACAATTTCCGGCACGCCATGACACAGCTCCCATATGGTATGCTAGGTATGTTGCTTTCTGTGATTGGATTCCTTATTGTTGGAGTACTGGGAGTCTAGCATGTATCAGTGCAGACCCACTTTTATAGTGCAGTAAGATCCGTAAATAACGGTTTCATTCAACTGAAGCGGAGAAGAATTTCTCCGCTTCAACGATATAGACATTCAGATGTGCATGGCAGAGGAAGGTGATCTCAATGACCGCGTTACAGGAGATTCGGAATACAGTTCAGGACGTGGCCGAAGCCATCGCTGCGGCATTGCGAATCGATGCCGAGATAGTCGATGAGAAGCTCACGATTGTTGCCGGCACAGGTCGCTATTGCGAGATGATAGGAGAAAAAGAAGAAGAAGGAAATCTAAAGTCCGGCTACCTTTACAGTGAAGCGCTTAGAACCGGACGTGCCTATATCGTTGAAGAGGGCAAGAGCCATCCGAACTACGCCCCCAGAGAAAATGAGCTGGCTGAGGTTTGTTGTCCTATCATGTATGATGGAAGCGCCATTGGCCTTATGGGATTGGTTGCTTTCACGGAAGAACAGCGCGGCCGCCTTTTAGAAAGCAAGGATGATCTGCTGTTGTTTCTGACAAGAATGGCAGACCTTTTGTCCGCGAAAGTCAGGGAAAATAAGGTTACCGGCCAGATGAAAGCCGTATTGGATTCCATTCATGAAGGTATCTTGTCGGTGGATAAGGCTGGAATCGTCGTCTCTGCTAACCCTATGGCGGTTAAGCTGCTCAAGAAGGGCAGGGGATCCCTGATTGGTTCATCTATATTTTCAATCTGGCCCAACTCTCCAGCACTGGATGCCATTCGCTTCGGGGTGAGATATTATGATCATGAAGAAATCACCCGAATTTCAATGGACCAGATCAATCACTTTATTACAAGTATTTGCCCAATCTTTTCCGGTTACGAAAATAGCGGAACACAAGAAAACTCCGTTTCCGGAGCAGTAATCTCTTTTCGGGATATTGCGGATGTCAGACAGATGGTCTACAATCTTACGGAAATTGAAGAGATTACATCTTTTCAACAAATCGTTGGAAACAGCGCAGTTGCACAGAGCCTTCGCGAGCAAGGCGAAAGGATATCCGGTTCCCTTTCCACTGTATTGATTACCGGGGAAAGCGGTACGGGAAAAGGGCTTCTGGCTAGAGCTATCCATGCTTCCAGCCCTGTAAAAGACGGGCCGTACATTGTAGTCAACTGCGGGGCCATACCCGGAGCTCTATTGGAATCTGAACTTTTCGGCTATGAAGAGGGGGCCTTTACCGGAGCGAGAAAGTCCGGTAAAATCGGAAGATTCGAAATGGCCAACAACGGAACTATATTTTTGGATGAGATCGGGGATCTACCGCTACACCTTCAGGTCAAACTTCTGCACGTGCTCCAGCAAAGGGAGATACAGAGAGTTGGAGGCATCGAATATATTCCGGTTCAAATCCGAATCATTGCAGCAAGTAACAGGAATCTGGAAACTATGGTGGGAGACCGACTTTTCCGTGAAGATCTCTTTTTTCGCCTGAATGTAATCCCTATCTATGTTCCTCCTCTTCGCGAAAGAAGAGAGGATATCGGCTTGCTGCTGGATCTGACCTTACAAAAGTACAGTAAGCTGATCGGAAAACAGATCACCGGTTTTACCCGTGAAGTCAGAAACATTCTGTTCCGTTATAACTGGCCGGGCAATATCCGGGAGCTGGAGAATGTGGTGGAGTACGCAGTTACTATGGAAACGGGAAGCCAGATAGGGCTGGAGAACCTTCCCGTTAATTTTCGGGACAAGAAGGATGAATCCGCGACAGTTCGCTCCTTAAAGGAACAGTGTGACGAAGCCGAGAAGACAATTATACTGGATTGTCTGCGTTTGACGGGGTTTTCCCTGGAAGGTAAGAGGCGAGCAGCCGGGCTGCTTGGAATCAGTGAATCCACACTCTATCGAAGGATAAGAGCCCTAGGCATTCAGCCCGATAATAGTCAAGAGTGACAAATATATTCGCAGATATGAAAAGTCTTGGATGCATCCCATAGAATTCTTTTTGAACAACCCTTATAATAAAGCCGTAGAGCCTTGGAATTTAGCCAAATCAGGAATAATCATTTCAAAGGATACTTTTGGAATGCTTCTTGCTTAATAAGATTTACAAGAGAATTTATCCGTTTATAGAACCAGGCTAAAAGGAGGAGAATAAATGGAGACAAAATTACTAAAAGGCAAGGTGGCTTTTGTTACCGGTGTTGCCAGCCCCAATGGAATGGGCTTTGCGACAGCAAAAGCCTTATCCGAATGGGGGGCATCCTTAGGGATTCTTGACATTTCTGATCGGGTTTTCGACCGCGAGAAGGATCTTGAAGATATGGGAGTAACCGTTCGGGCATATAAGGTTGATCTGCAGGACAGACAGGGAATATGGGCTGCTGCAGAGGACATGACAGCGACTTACGGAAAAGTGGATATACTTGCTAACGTAGCGGGTATGGCCTATTTTGGGACGGAAGAAGTTTTCAAAAGCGTTGTAAATCTCAGTGAAGAAGAATGGGATTTCAGCATGGGCATTAACCTAAAATCCACCTTTAATACCATACAGGCCTTTCTGCCGGGTATGATTGAGAAACAGTACGGAAAAGTCGTAAATGTTTCCTCGGTTACAGGGCCTCTGGTGGCCAATCCGGGAGAATCGCCCTACTGTGCAGCGAAAGCCGCCATTGTAGGCCTTACAAGAGCTCTGGCTCTGGAAGTGGGGAAACAGAATATTACCGTTAACGCGGTGGCTCCCGGCTGGATCAAGACCGGAGCCAGCACCGAAAGCGAATTGGCAGGCGGTTTGAACACGGGCATGGGAAGACCGGGTACACCGGATGAAGTGGCTCGTCTAATCCGTTTCCTCGCATCGGACGAATCCAGCTACATTACCGGACAGCTCATCGTCATTGATGGAGGCAATATCATTCAGGAATACAAAGGCCCCAGCGAACTTTACTATTGATCGAGGAGAGAACGGCTATAAAGGAGGAAGTATCAATATGAGAGAAAAAGCGTTTGTCCACCCCTACATCCCCAACTCCGCCCCTGAAGTCAAGGCAGAGATGATGAAGGCGGTAGGGATAACAGATCTGGAGGAGCTTTACAGCGAGATCCCGGAACACCTTCGTTTCCGCGGAGAGCTGGACTTGCCCGAGCCCATGATGGCAGAGTGTGAGCTTCGCCGTCACCTGGAGGAGACCCTGGCGAAAAACACAACTTGTAAAGACTATCTTAATTTTCTGGGCGGTGGCTGCTGGCAGCACTATGTGCCCGCAGTGGTGGACGAGATTGTCAACCGTGCAGAGTTTGTAACAGCCTATTGCGGCGGTACCTATGCGGATCTCGGAAAATTTCAGGCTCGCTTTGAATTTTATAGCATGTTGGCAGAGATGCTGGATGTGGATGCGGTCAGCGAGCCCATCTACGATTGGGGAGCTGCCGCAGGCATGTCGATTCGTATGGCTTCCCGCCTTACCGGCAGAAATGAAGTGTTGATTCCCTATGGTATCAGCCCGGAGAGAATGGCGCAAATCCGGACTCTTTGTCAACCCGAAATTATGCCAAACAGCATTAAGATTACTCTGGTGGATATGGACCATCAAACCGGTGGCCTCGATATGGAAGATCTGAAGGCAAAGCTTTCGGATAAAATTGCCGCAGTCTATTTTGAGGTGCCCGCTTTTTTCGGCACAGTTGAGGGAAATGCTGCTGCTATTTCCGCATTGGCAAAGTCCGTCGGTGCCCAATCTGTCGTGGGTGTGGATCCGGTTTCCCTGGGTGTCATCGCCCCTCCTGCTTCTTATGGAGCGGATATTATCTGCGGCGATCTGCAGTCTATCGGCATGCATATGCTCTGTGGTGGCGGGCAGTCCGGTTTCATCGCTTTCCGGGATGAAACGGCATACTTGGCAGAATGTCCTTTGGCAATCTACACCATTGCGGAAACTGCAGTAGAAGGTCAGTATGCTTATGCAGAGGTGCTTCCGGAACGGACTTCCTATGAAGCCAGAGATAAAGCAAAGGATTGGGTGGGAACCGCTTCCGGACTATGGACGATTGGTGCGGCAGTCTATATGGCACTCATGGGACCCCAAGGAATGGAGGAAATCGGAGAAACGATCCTATACAACTCCAACTATGCAAAGCAGAGTATGAGCGAGATCCAAGGCGTGAGGGTCCTCTTTGACACCACCTTCAAGGAATTTGTGGTCAACTTTGACCAGACCGGCAAAACCGTTGCGGAGATCAACAAGGCTCTGGAAAACTTGAAAATCTTCGGAGGTCTTGATCTGACTGCGGATTTTCCGGCACTGGGCGGCAGTGCACTGTACTGTGTAACAGAAACCCATTCAAAGCAGGACATTGATAAGCTGGTAGCCGCTCTGAAGGAGGTGCTGAAATAATGAAAGATGTCAAACTGAGAAAATACCATTCCGCATCCTGGGATGAACCACTTATCATGGAGATGGGAACCAAAGGGGAGAGGGGGATCATCCCTCCCAAAGCTGCGAAAGAAGTAGTGGAGAAGTTAGGCCAAGCCATAGATTTACTCCCGGCAGAAATGAGAAGACAAAAGAGCATTGGTCTTCCGGAGGTATCGCAATACCACGTTCTTCAGCATTATCTCAGGCTATCGCAAATGACCCTGGGTATGGATCTGGGCTCCGATATCGGTGAGGGCACCTGTACTATGAAGTACAGCCCCAAGATGCACGATCAAGTGGTCAATTCCAGCAAGTTTGCAGATCTGCATCCCTCCCAGCCGCAAGAAACCCTCCAGGGCATCTTGGAAATCGTTTACGGTCTGGAACAATACCTGAAGCAGATATCGGGAATGTCAAAATTTACATTTCAGCCCGGGGGAGGCTCCCATGCCACCTATACCAATGCCTGCTTGATTCGCAGGTATCATGAGGCCAGGGGAGAGTTGGCACAGAGAGATGAGGTCATCACCACTATATTCTCTCATCCCTGCGACGGTGCCACGCCGGCTACCGCAGGCTTCAAGGTAATCACTCTGATGCCCGACGAGAACGGCTATCCGGACCTGGAAGCCTTGAAGGCCATCGTATCGGAACGGACTGCAGGAATCATGTTTACCAACCCGGAGGATACGGGTATCTTTAATCCCAAGGTGGCAGAGTACGTAAAGGTCGTCCACGATGCAGGAGGGCTATGCTTCTACGATCAAGCAAACGCCAACGGCATCATGGGTATGGCCAGAGCCTTTGATGCAGGCTTTGATGCCTGTCATTTCAACCTGCATAAGACCTTCTCCTCGCCCCATGGCTGTGAGGGTCCTGCATCAGGAGCCTATGGAGTCAGAGAAGAGTTAGCCAAATACCTGCCGGTTCCTACCGTGGAATTTGATGGGTCAAAGTATTACCTGGATTATGACAGACCGGAAAGTGTGGGTAAAGTCAGAAGCTTCCTGGGGAATCTGGAATGCGTTATCCGGGCTTACGCGTGGATTCGCAGCATGGGAGCGGAAGGAATCAAAACGGCGGCGCAGATCTCGGTGCTGAATAACAATTACATGGATCAACTTCTGCTGGATATTAAGGGTGTAACCAGACCTTACGCCGAGGGTAAGAGAAGGCTGGAGCAGGCCAGGTACAGCCTGGGACAGGTCATGGAAGATACAGGAGTGGGCACTGCGGAAATTCGCAATCGCTTCAGCGACTTTGGCATCCAGGGTTACTGGATGAGTCATCATCCCTGGATTGTTCCGGAACCTTTCACGCCGGAGCCCTGTGAGACCTATTCCAAGGAAGATCTTGATTATTGGGCAGCGGCTCTGGCACAATGTGTTAAGGAGGCTTACGAGGATCCTGAATTCGTCATGAATGCACCGCACGCTATGGCCAACACGAAGATTTTAGATGACTCGCTAGTGGAGGATCCGGACAGATGGGCCTGCACCTATAGGGCCTATAAGAAAAAAATATTAGATAAGTAATATACCCGGTGGGACGCATGATTATAATTACAACAGGAGGAAGGCATATGCGGAAAGTGGGGCTGATCATCAACCCCTTAGCGGGAATAGGCGGCAGAGTGGGACTGAAGGGAAGCGACGGCAGGGACATCGTTGAGAAGGCCATTGCTATGGGAGCGGTAGCGGAAGCGCCCTTAAAAGCGAAAAGAGCGTTAAATCGTCTCGTAAGCAAGAAAGAGGAGTTTCAACTCCTGACATACCCGGGGCCCATGGGAGAAGATACGGCGCGGGAGCTGGGCTTTGACCCTATTGTATTGGGTTCCTTGAAAGGGGAGCTTACCACTCCCGAGGATACGGAAAAGGCTGCTGTGGTTTTGAGAGATGCGGGAGCAGAGCTGATTCTTTTTGCAGGGGGAGACGGCACTGCGAGGAACCTCTATCATGCCATCGGAAACAGCCTTCCGGTTATCGGCATCCCTGCAGGGGTGAAGATCCATTCTGCTGTCTACGCAGATACGCCTACTCACGCAGGAGATGCGGCAGCTTTGTTCCTAGCGGGAAGCGGCCGGATTCAGCTTCGGGAAGCCGAAGTCATGGATATCGACGAGGAAGCCTTTCGCCAGGACCGGGTATCTGCCCGGCTATACGGCTATATGACCGTTCCCAATGTGCGGAACCTCATGCAGAGCGCCAAGGCCGGAAGTGTCAGCACGGAAGGCGAGAACATGATGTCTATTGCGTCTCACATCGTGACCCATATGGAAGAGGATGTATGCTATCTCATCGGACCGGGCACAACGATACGCTCCGTTATGGATATTCTGGGTCTGAAGAATACGCTGCTAGGAGTGGACGCCGTTCTGAACAGGGAGCTGATTGGCTCCGACCTGAACGAGGCAGGGCTGTTGGAGCTGTTGGACCGGATGGAGAGCAAGGGGATACCCGTCAAATTGGTCGTGACGGTCATCGGCGGCCAGGGCTACGTTTTCGGAAGGGGTAACCAACAGTTGAGTCACAGAGTTCTCAGCAGAGTGGGAAAAGACAACATTATCATTGCTGCCACGGAGACCAAGATGATTGCCCTCGGCGGCAAGCCACTGCTTGTGGATACCGGAGACGCGGCCTTCAATGAGTTGCTGGCAGGTTATGTCAAGGTTATTACCTCCATGAACCGCCAGATGGCTTACCGCGTCGCTTACTAAGAGGAAAGGTAGGGACTCAATGTTTTCATTAAAAGGAAAAGTGGCCGTAGTCACAGGAGGAGGGTCCGGTCTGGGACTGGCTACTGTAAAGAGATTTGTGGGAGCCGGTGCGTCTGTCGTTATGGCGGATATGAGGGATTGCAGTAAACTTGCGGAAGAAGTGGGCTGTGCATTTGTGCAAACGGATGTGACAAAAGAGGAGCAGGTAGAAATCTTAATGAAAACAGCGGTAGAGATTTTTGGTCCTCTTGACGTCGTAATCAATAATGCCGGGATCATTTCACCGGAACAGCTCATCGACGATGCAGTGGTGGAGGACTATGAGGCTCTGTTTCGCGTGAATGCCCTGGGAGCGCTTTTGGGTATTAAATATGGCGCAAGATATATGAAGGACGGTGGCTCTATTGTAAATACCGCATCCAATTCCGCTAACGGTGATTTCTCCGGATACGGGGCCTATATCGCATCCAAGTGCGCAGTGGTAGGTATTACCAAAGCGGCAGCAATCGAGTACGCAGATCGAAGAATTCGTGTAAACTGCATTTGCCCCAACACCATAGACACTCCAATGGCTTATGTGGAGGGTTGCGAGACAGAGCTTCAGGTGGTGGGCATCATTACTCCTCTGGCTCGCATGTGCAAGCCGGAAGAAGCGGCAGCATTGTTTCATTTCCTGGCTTCCGACGATTGCGGGTATATTACGGGAGAGGATATATACATCGATGGCGGCATGAAAGCAGGCCACGGCGACAACAAGATCCGGTTTATCATGGATGCGATAACAGCGGCGAAGACTTCCGTAAAATAAAATAATAAAATGTCTACCATTTATAGGTAGTAGGTCTAATTGCGCTAGTTCAAAATCCAATATAATAGCCCTAAAACAACGATAATAGATGCGATTTAAGCCTATAGGGGATGTAATAAATATTCAAAAAAAGAATTTCGGTCTGGAAAATATTGCTTGCATCAATAGCACATAAATGCTATGATTTACTTAGAAAATTAGAAAAAACTGGTTGATGAATACGGGAGAGCGTGCGACAGCATCGCCGAAGGTGTAAGTGTAAGGGCTAGCCATTTCTTACATGATGATCTCAGGTAAAAAGGACCGTGTTCTGACAGGACTCTGGAAAGCATAGTACTATGCACCGAAGGGGCAATTTGGGGATATACCGAAGAAACTCTCAGGTTATGAACAGAGCAAAAGGCGTAGTGCTTTTTGCTCTGTGTTTTATTATACGCGAGTTCACGGCCACGCACCTATCCACATTTGTGAAGCAGCTTAGCAGAACAGCAGAGCAACGGAAAGGAGAGATACTTGATCTTAATAACGAACAATCCAAAGTTTCAAAAAGATCCGGATCCCCGCTGTGATACGGAGTACATGGCAGGCTCCTACAGAGATGTGCTCATAGTTGTGCGGGACATGATCCATCAAGGACATAAGTTGTTGAGCCATCCTTTGTCCGGAAGCGTAAAACCCAATGAGACTCCATATAAATCCATACTGATCAGTAAAAGTACCGGCAGTTTAGATGTGGATTCTCTGCAGATTATTGAAGACAGTATATCCACCTGCGATAAATTCATGAAAAACCCTGTTAAATATGGGTACAATAATCAAGATGCATTACTGGCAGATTTCAGTGAGATCGATCACGGGCTGATTGAGGTAGCAATTGCAAGTGCATCAAGTAGATAGGAGGCTAAGTATTATGAAATTAGAACTGGGTAATATCTTCATTCATGATATTCAGTTTGATCGCCTTTCCCGGGTCGAAAAGGGCATCATCTATATTAATGAAGAAGAACTCAAAGCGCATCTTTTGGAAGACGAAAACATCAGATCCGTTTCTTGTGACATCGCAAAACCCGGTGAGAGCGTCCGAATCATGCCCGTAAAAGACGTAATCGAGCCACGGGTTAAAGTTGAAGGAGAGGGCGGTGTTTTCCCCGGGATTCTTTCAAAAGTTGACACGGTGGGAAGCGGCAGGACCAACGTACTAAAAGGTGCTGCAGTGGTAACCACGGGAAAGATTGTGGGCTTCCAGGAAGGGATTGTCGATATGTCCGGGCCGGGAGCGGACTATACACCTTTTTCCAAATTGAACAACCTGGTAGTGATCTGTGAACCTATCGAGGGATTAAAACAGCATGCTCATGAGAAGGCACTGCGGTTTGCAGGTTTGAAAGCAGCCACCTATCTGGGACAGCTTGCAAAGGACCTAGAAGCCGATGAAGTGGAGAGCTTTGAGACCCTTTCACTGATTGAAGGCATCCGTCAATACCCGGATCTTCCCCGGGTTGCTTATGTGCAGATGCTTCAAACCCAAGGCCTCCTTCACGATACCTATGTGTACGGCGTTGATATGAAGCAATCACTTACAACGATGCTCTATCCCACTGAACTCATGGATGGGGCCATCATCAGCGGCAACTGCGTTTCCGCCTGCGACAAGAATACGACCTATCATCATCTCAACAACCCGGTGGTTCGGGATCTCTATGCAAAACATGGTAAAGAACTCAATTTTGTGGGTATGATTATTACCAACGAAAATGTATATCTGGCCGATAAGGAAAGATCCTCGGACTGGTCGGCAAAATTGGCGGAATTCCTTGGGGTGGACGGCGTTATCATTTCCCAGGAAGGGTTTGGAAATCCGGACACGGACCTGATTATGAACTGTAAAAAAATCGAGGCCAAGGGAATCAAGACAGTCATCATCACTGATGAGTACGCAGGCAGGGACGGAGCTTCCCAATCCCTGGCGGATGCGGATGCCAGCGCCGATGCGGTGGTGACGGGAGGCAATGCTAATATGGTCGTCAACCTTCCGCCCATGGAAAAAGTCATCGGTCATGTGAAAGTAGCGGATACGATAGCGGGAGGTTTTGACGGTAGCTTGCGGCCTGATGGCTCCATCGTCGTTGAGCTTCAGGCTATTACAGGTGCAACCAATGAGCTTGGCTTCAACAGGCTCTCAGCCAGATAGGAGGTAAGGAAATGGCAAAATTCAGAGTGGTTCATTATATCAACCAGTTCTTTGCCCAGGTCGGCGGTGAAGAGAAGGCGGATCACAGGCCGGAATCCAGGGAAGGCTTCGTCGGTCCGGGTATGGCTTTCAAGGCCGCTTTTGGAGATGAGGCTGAAATCGTTGGGACGGTAGTTTGCGGAGACTCCTATTTTAACGAAAATCTCGAGACGGCAACAAAAGAAGTATTAGATATGATCAGCAGCTACAAACCGGATTTGGTCATTGCAGGACCTGCTTTCAATGCAGGGAGATACGGAATGGCCTGTGGCACAGTGGCTGCCGCAGTAGAGAAGGAGCTGGGAATCCCTGCAATAACCGGTATGTACAAGGAGAATCCGGGAGTAGACAGCTTTAAGAAAGAAATCTATATTATTGAAACAAAGAATTCCGCTGCAGGCATGAGGGATGCGGTTAAAGTTATGGCTCCTTTTGCCCTGAAACTGGCAGCGGGTGAGGACGTTGGCGCCTCCGCCGAAGAAGGCTATATTCCAAACGGAATCCGAGTAAACTTTTTCGAACAAAAGAGAGGCTCTGAGCGGGCGGTTGACATGCTGCTTGCCAAGCTGGCGGGGAAACCCTTTACCACAGAATTCCCTATGCCGGACTTCGATCGAGTAGAACCAAACCCTGCTGTTGCAGACATTTCAAAATCCACCATTGCACTGGTAACCTCGGGAGGCATCGTTCCAAAGGGGAATCCGGATCGTATCGAATCCTCCAGTGCGTCCAAGTACGGCAAATACGATATTGAAGGTGTTTTCGACCTGACGGAAAGCACCTACGAAACGGCTCACGGTGGCTATGACCCTGTCTATGCAAATCTGGATGCGGACAGAGTCCTGCCGGTGGATATTCTGAGAGAATATGAAAAAGCCGGAAAGATCGGAAAGCTGCACAGATATTTTTACTCAACCACCGGAAACGGCACCTCTGTAGCCAATGCCAAAGCCTATGCTGCTGCTATCGGGAAGGAACTGGTCGCTGATGGTGTGGATGCCGTCATTCTGACCTCTACCTGAGGAACCTGTACGCGTTGCGGTGCAACGATGGTTAAAGAGATTGAAAGAGCGGGTCTTCCTGTAGTTCACATGTGTACCGTTGTTCCGATTTCCCTGACGGTAGGAGCAAATCGGATCGTACCAACCGTCGCTATCCCTCATCCTCTTGGAAATCCGGCACTGCCGATGGAAGAAGAGAAGGAGATTCGGAGAAGGCTTCTTGATAAGGCTTTGAAGGCGTTTTCCATTGAGGTCGACGAACAAACGGTTTTTGAATAAAAACCACCACAGGGACAGACCCCGTGGTTGCTTTTGCCCCCGGGGGGACACACCCTGGAGCTGCTATCACATAGGAGGAATTTATGAGCAAGATTTATGATGTCATTATCATCGGAGCCGGCCCGGCGGGCCTGTCTGCAGGACTCTATGCAGGGCGCTCCCGCCTGAGCACCTTAATTATTGAAAAAGCCCGGGAGGGAGGCCAAATTGTCAACACCTCAGAGATTGCCAATTATCCCGGCTCATTGGAAGAGGAATCCGGCCCTGCCCTCATTGAGCGCATGAAGAGCCAGGCAAAGCGTTTTGGTGCGGAGACGGTCTATGACACCGTTTCGGAAGTTGAGCTTGAAGGCGATGTGAAAACCATTAAATGTCTGGCCAACACCTATCAGGCCAAGACCGTAATTCTGGCCAACGGAGCTTACCCCACTCCCATAGGTTGTCCCGGTGAAAGGGAGTTTACCGGTAGAGGTGTATCTTATTGTGCCACCTGCGATGGTGCTTTCTTTGAAGACCTTGAGGTGTATGTGGTAGGCGGCGGAGATTCCGCAGTGGAGGAAGCTTTGTTTATGACCAAGTTTGCAAGAAAGGTAACGGTGGTTCATAGAAGAGATGAGCTTCGGGCCTGCAAATCCATTCAGGAAAAGGCCTTTGCAAACCCGAAAATAGCCTTTTTATGGGACAGTGTAATAAAGGAACTAAAGGGCGAAGAGCTTCTGGATACTATGATCGTGAAGAACGTAAAGACCGGCGAGCAGACAGAAGTAAAGGCAGATGCGGAAGACGGAATGTTTGGAGTCTTCGTATTTATTGGCTTCAGGCCCCAAACCGCCTTATACGAAGGCAAGGTGAAGATGCAAAACTATTACATCGTAACGGATGAAAATATGAACACCAGTATCCCCGGCGTGTTTGCTGCAGGAGACATTCGTGTCAAATCCCTTCGTCAGGTAGTAACAGCTGCCTCTGACGGGGCTATAGCGGCCACCCAGGTAGAGAAGTATCTGGAGGCAGAGGCTTGCTCTGTGATTTAGTCAAAATGCCATAAGAGAAGGAGGAATAGATGATGTTGGTTGTGGATAAAGAAACATTCGGACCGGAAGTTTTGGAAGCGGAAGGCTATGTGTTGGTAGACTTCTTCGGAGATGGGTGTGCCCCCTGTGCGGCGCTGATGCCGGCGGTGGAGGCCTTCAGCGAGAAATATGGGGATCAGATCAAGTTCACAAAACTGAATACAACGAAGGCCAGACGCCTGGCTATCAGCCAGAAGGTATTAGGACTCCCTGTAATCGCAATCTACAAAGGCGGGGAGAAGGTTGACGAGCTGGTGAAAGACGATGCCACAGAGGCCAATATTGAGGCCATGATTCAAAAATATATATAGGAAAGGAGGATTAGAAATGGCAATACTGAAAGACAAAAAGGTCATAATCATCGGAGACAGGGACGGAATTCCCGGACCGGCCATTGCTGATTGTGTAGCTACAGCAGGCGGAGACGTGGTGTTTTCCTCTACGGAATGCTTTGTCTGAACCGCCGCAGGGGCAATGGATCTGGAGAATCAGAAGAGGGTGAAAGAGTATGCTGAGCAGTACGGTCCGGAGAACGTAGTCGTTCTTCTGGGTGCTGCAGAAGGAGAAGCCGCCGGATTGGCAGCGGAAACCGTAACAGCAGGAGATCCCACTTATGCAGGTCCTTTAGCCGGAGTCTCGTTGGGACTCAAGGTATATCACATTTGCGAACCGGAAATGAAGGAAGAAATTGACGAAGCCGTCTATGATGAGCAGATCAGCATGATGGAAATGGTGTTGGATGTTGACGATATCGTAGGAGAAATGTCAGCCATTCGTGAGCAATACACCAAATATTAGGAAGTGAGGAAAAGGTGATTGCGGTCACCTTTTCCTGCTATTGAATAAAAATCAACCACGGGGACAGACCCCGTGGGGGCAAAATCAACCACGGGGACAGACCCCGTGGGGGCGCCGTAGATTCCAACCGGCTGAAGCCGGTTGGAATCCTGACATAGCACCTACTAGGCATTTGCTACACAAATGCGGTTAGGTGCGTAAAATCAACCACAGGGTCTGTCCCTCTGGGGGCATTGGAAAGGAGCCACTATGATCAGAAATGCAGTAATAAAAGGGACGGGCTATGTATTGATTCATGGGCCGGATTTTATGATACACAATGGAACGACACAGTCCACAGAACGCATCGTAAATCCCAAATCCGAGTACTTGACAGCGCTGCCTGTTCATATCCGTAGCTATGAACAGGCTGTCACTTATCCGCCCAATCAGGTATATATAGGAAACATGAAACCGGAAGATCTCACAGGTTATGAATTTCCTTGGTATGACAAGGAAGTGGTGGGAGCGGATCGATACGGGAAGCTGGGCGAGATTATGCCTCAGGATGAGTTTTTAGGCCTGGTTCAGATTTGCGATGTCTTTGATCTGGTGTTTCTGGACAAGGAATTTGCCGGTTCGATAAAGGTCAAACTTGCGGCGCATCCCCTGTTGGATGACAGCATTTTAGCCCGTCTGAAGGATGGGGTAGAACATAACGAAATCGTAAGGTTTGTTGAAGAGGAGCATGCAGAGCCTCTCTACCATGAAGGAAAGCTCATTGGCTATGTAAAGCGCGGCCACGACATAGATGTGTCACTGACGGCACATGTACTATTAGAGAACCTGGTTTACAAGGCTTCCGGCGTACTGTCTCTCCTGCATCTTGTGAAAAGCAGCGGTATTGCCAAAGAGGACATTGACTACGTAATCGATTGCAGCGAAGAGGCCTGCGGAGACATGAACCAAAGAGGGGGAGGCAACTTTGCAAAGGCAGAAGCGGAGATTGCCGGATTGGTCAATGCCACCGGTTCGGATACCCGTGGATTTTGCGCAGCTCCTACCCACGCTCTCATCGAAGCAGCGGCTCTGGTTAAATCCGGCACATTCAAGAACGTTGTGGTCTTTGC
>Ga0265293_10002518_pt1 | contig 36425 bp, 37 predicted proteins | sample Munlanlewell138R_FD_192505 | JGI IMG/M metagenome (GOLD analysis project Ga0265293, IMG submission 192505) | Leachate microbial communities from a municipal landfill in Southern Ontario, Canada - Leachate well 138R | ecosystem: Engineered > Solid waste > Landfill > Unclassified | place: Canada... | reverse complement strand
TTTCGACTTATTATTCAGCCGTGGAGGTTTAAAAGGCAAAAAGCACTTCCGATGTTTGTATTCAAAGTACTTCAAGAGCGTTTTTCTCCCTCAAAGTAATTAGTTCAAAAAGAGACATATATTGAAGAGTGAACATTATGGTTTTTCAAGTCATACTTTTTTCATATTTTAATAGAGAAGGTTTCGTTTTATCGAGAGATCTCCTCGCTTATTTCTGAATATACTGATTATTGTTCTTATTATATTATTTTGAAAAAATGTCTTTTTCTGGTGGATGTAAAAAGTAAATACGTTTTAAAAGCAGCAAGTTTTCATGGAGGAAATGGGTGAGACCTGGTAGTGTATTGATATAAAATATAGTATTAGAGTATTGTTTGATAGTACTTACGCTCAAATATATAGCAATATGAATCAATATATATTAAATAATATCATTTTGCTTTTTACTTTGTTTTTGCCCTTGACAATGTGTGGTTGTTTTACTACATTAGATACAGTAGGTTTAGTTAAGATTTAGAAAATGGCTAATCAAAAGATATCAATAGCAGAATTACCAGATCTCCTCACTGTCCGTGAAGTTGCCGAATTATTGCGAGTCTCTCCACTAACAATTAAACGATGGGGTAAGCGTGGCAAGCTCCCTGCGATTCGTATCAATTCTCGTGGTGATAGACGGTATAAAAAAGAAGCAGTATTATACCTTTTGGGTATTCAGCAAAAAACAGATTCGTAAATTCATCTAAGCTGCTTTCCTCCTAATCTTTTTTTTAAAATGTGCAGCGGAATTGTTGCATATCCTCTTATTTTATTTGGATATCTGTTTGTTGAGAGAGCTTCGGTGGAGCTTTTTCTTATGAAATGTTCACAGAATTTTTTCTGTAGTTTGAGTGAGATGGTAGAAGAAAAGAGAAGTTTGATATAGATAGCTTTAATTATCTATTAAAACGTGGTCGAGTCCCTTTATTTTTTCAGCATAGTCCATGTAGTTATGCACAAAATGTTTGTAGTCAGCTGGCGTATTGAATTGTGAAAGTACTGGGCTTGTGTTTGAGATATTCACCTCTTGCGAATTTGTGTACGTTGGAAAGTCAGACCAGCGGTATTTATCAGGATCATCTACGAGTCCCGCAAGGAATGGGTTTAGGTGAATGTAGCGGGTGACTTGTATGATTTCATCGCTTTTGACATGTGCGGCTTTAAAAGGGCCTTCAAATAAGCTACCGGAGCGTTTGTGGCGCTCATTAAAATACTTGGTGTACGCATTTGAGAGTTGCTTCATGATTAAGGATATTCCGCCGAGCTCTTTTTCGCCCAGTAATAAATGAAAATGGTTTGGCATGAGGCTATATGAGAGAAGCTCTACCTCTGAATGTCTATTTTTTGAGAGCATTCGTTTGGGGAGATTGGGCATTTTTTCAAGTGTTTCTTTGGGAAGTAGATATACTTTTAGATAGTAGAGAAAGGTTCTAAAATCCTCTTCATCTTCAAATATACTCCGTTTGTCTACGCCATAATTTGCGACGTGGTAGTATTCACCCTGCTTGAAGTCTCGTAAAACGTATTTTGATGGCATTTGAGGGGATTATAGCATACTCGTTAGCATGGGTGAAATCTATAAAATAGGTTGGCGTGTAGGGAAAAACAAGCTCTCTCCTTCTACACATGGTGCCCCTTTCCTCTTTTAGGGCTTTGATTTTGTTTTTTCCACGAACAGACGATAATATAAGAGTGCCATCTTTCCGTGGGACAAGTGCGTAAGAGAATTGTTAAAGAATTTGTATCTCGCCGAGTAGACGGGGAAGCGATCATCGTGAGTAAGTAGTGCAATATATTTGCCTCGATAATGTGGCGCAAGTATGCTAGATTTTACCTTAAAGTCAATATTATAGGATTATAAGAAAGATTATCCCTAGAATAATTCGATACCATCCAAATACCACAAAAGAATGCGTGGTTATATATTTGAGGAGCCATTTTATGGCGAATAGCGCTACGATAAACGAGAGCATGATTCCAGCTATCAGATATAGTATTTCTTTCTGAGAGAAAGATGGCGCAGTTTGAATAAGATCAAATCCACTCGCGGCAGCAATCGTCGGAAGTGCGAGAAGGAATGAGAATTCGGTCGCAGTTTTTCTATTCATCCCAAATAGCATTCCGCCAAAGATACTGGCACCAGAACGACTGACTCCTGGAATTATTGCGATGCTTTGGGTCAGACCTGTAATAAATGCCTGCCTGTTAGTGATATTTTGCAATTCTTGTGTAGATTTTCGTATGCCCCTTTCATACTTTTTGAGCTTGTGTTCTATAAAAATAATGAGAATTCCTCCAATAATAAGGCTGATTGATACAATTTGACTGCTTTCTAATAAGACACTTTTGAGAATAGGATAGAGAGTTGTCCCTACAATAATAGTCGGAGTCATGCCGAAGACAAGTTTTTTGAGGAGACTAGGATTTTGATATATTTGTTTCCAGTATAGATGTATTACTGCAAGTACTGCGCCGAGCTGGATAACGATTTGAAATGTTTTGAGAAAGTCAGTATTTGGGAGTGCCAAGAGATTTGAAGCAAGGATAAGGTGCCCAGTTGAAGATATAGGGAGAAATTCAGTGACCCCCTCTATGAGCGAGAGTATAGTAAGAGAGACAAGATCCATATGTTATTTTAGCAAAAATAGATATTTTTTGTGAGAATGTGATAGAAAAATATGAATTATTACTATACTGTAAGTTATATTTCTATATAAATAATGATAGATAAAATTTTCAGTATATTTGCTTGACTTTATTCTGGTTCTAGGGTATTCTGGCTATGGCTCTAAAGCTCTTTAAAACGCATAATTGTTTTTCTCTACGACTAATCAATACGAGTAATCTCAGTTTATTCGAGTGTACGGGCCATATATCTGTCAGCCTTGGTTGGCGGATGAGTCCTACTCACCTGGATATAAGGGGAAATCGATGCGTTATAAAGACTTGGGAGCCAGATATTATTCCTCAACATGTGATTCGTATTGTTTTGTTCACCTCAAATTAAGTTGATAACAAAATTCCCTCAAGTCTCTGATATAGATCGGTTGTAAATTGATGTAATTTGACTATATTTGATAATATATTCGTGAGGCTGAATGTATATACGTACCTCCTCTCTTTTTCAATAATTTGAGGCGAAGAAATAATTATTCTTTGAGAAGGAGATAAGGATAATTTTTTGTTATAATTTGAAAATTATTGTGCCGAAGTAACTCAGAGGTAGAGTAACTCTTTCGTAAAGAGTAAGTCGTGGGTTCAAATCCCACCTTCGGCTCATAAAATCTTATAGACTTACGTTCAAAAATAATCCCATAGTCATTGACATAATACTAATTATTTGATATACTTTACATCTGAATTTCCCCGATATAAATCCGTTTTGCATGGGTTATTAGTTGGGGGAATTGCTCTTTAACAGCCCTCTATGTTCTGCCTCATGAAGAGGACGCAAGAGATGCGTTTTCCTCGTGAGGCAGAAATCACACGTATTTACAATGAAAGGAGTCGATCAGTGTCTCAAAGACGCATAGTGCCTGCACAACACGAAATGGTGCAGGTGAGAGAACTTGAGGATGGCAAGTGGAGTATTTTGTGCTCCTGTGGATGGAGCACAAAAGTCCAAGGTGACCTACGAGCAATCGTAGAATACGAACATCATTTTCAACAAATGCAGGAGGAGTACTGCAATGCCTGTGGGGATCATGTCTCAAAATGTTTGGCAAGGAAGTTTGCCGAGGAGGCGTTGTGATTCGGTACAAGACTCAGGCGATGCAAGTTTCGGAAATAGTCCAAGAGGTTTATGCGCGGGACCTGCGCATAGACACAAATCAATCTCACCAATCCCATTCCTTCACCCAGTGTCTGCTGAGTTTTACAATTCAGCCGACCAAGACGGAGAAAGGGGAGATTGACATCCATTGCAGTCTGCAGTTAGTGCAGAGTCAATTTCAGGTACAACATGCCCTTTTCTTTGAGAAGGTCCAGTTAGTTCTCGTGAGAAAATCAGGTCGTGGCTACCCATATGTGACACGATTTGATAGCCAGGGTATGGCAATGTTCCCCGGACTTTTTCGGAGGAGCTATTCCTTTTTCCTTGCCGTATCTATCTGAACATGTCGACAATTCAGCTTGCTCTGGATTTTATTATCTCTTAGAAAAAGAGATAAGGGTGCATTATAACACCGATTTTCAGAGGAAATACGGTACCCTCATAGAGGGTAAAATTCGTGGTGGGAGATAGTTATTATCTGCTGTTCTCGTAGGAGATAATCTTTTATTTCCCACCACATTTCTTATTTGCAATAAATCTTGCAGGAAGGTATATAATATACTTTCGATTTGATTCAAATTATCTCTAATTTGCAAGATTAATTTCGAATCAGAAAGAGTACATTAACATCACTTCAAATTGCTCCATGAAAAGAGGAGGAGGATCTCTCGTCTTTTTCTCGTGGAGCAATACTTTTTGCTTTACGAATCACATGTTGGGAGGGAATTTATCAAGATAAGAGGTCGGGTAATAGTACGATCTTTTTTCTGCTGTGTAGAACAGGAATCAACCCCGCCACAATTCATAAAGAAGAGTGAAAGATTGCAATTCCAGCACTATTTAGCGCTGAGCTTGCGCTCTGATTCTGAACCACCATATTCTTTGATAGAGTATGGAGTATGGTTTCGAATTAGTACGTATCAGTACGATTCAAGACATACATGAGCGATTGTCGCGAGAAGGGATAGAAGAATGAACTCGATGCAGGTCATTTCAACCGAGGCTATGCAATCATCATCGCACCATCCTCAGACAGAACCATGGGAGCCGCCTATGGCTCTTATCGAGTCTCTAAGCATCCCTGTTTTTTATGGGGGTGATCTTGTCAATCTTCTTGATGAGAAGCCTTCTGAGAGAGGATTCCAAGTTTCTTGTGCAGCATACACAGTGCAGATCTCTCCTCACGTTTTCGATGAGAGGGGGTATATTTCTGAAGTCATAATCATCCTTGAGGGTGATAGTCTTCCAGTTCCTGTTTCTCTCCAGCCCATTCTTGAGTTGCAGAATAGTGAGTTCCAGAATGGTGAGCGAGAGGAAGGGCGAAATATCTGGCATTTTAAATGTCGTGATTTGCGGCCAGATAGAAATTGTCTGATGAGTGTTCGTTTTAGACCTTGTAAAGTCTGAGTCTATAAGCAAAAAGAATTGAGGTGGTGCCATTTTTAGTGGCGGGAGGAGTGCGACGTTAGTCGTTTTATGCAGAATTTTCTGTATATCTTTCCCGTCACTATTTCTTCCTAAATCCCTTAAAAATCGGAGTCTTCGGTTTAAATTTTTTTGAAAAAGCTCTTGACAGAGAGGAGAAGAGTGTGATTTTCTATAAGTAGATGTCTAGAATTGAGGATTTATCATACAGAGTATCTCCCGATGCTTTGGATCATTCGTCTCCTAGAGAAACAACCCCAGATTCGAACATGGAATCTCATCAATTGAGTTGCGAAGCTATTCAAGGGCGTGCAGCTAAAGTATTGAATGATGCGCTTGCGCTTCCGTTTTTAGAATCCCTTCAGGAAAGTGGAGAATGGATAAATGAGAATTCTTATAAAAATACATTTAAATTTCAGCTTAATAACGAAGATGAGGGAGAGGTGCAGGCAGCTTATAATAAGACTAAGTATGGCGAAGAGCTCTATATAGGGATGGTGGTAAATGGCGAGCATCATTTTGTGGATATATCTACGAAAGAAAATGGCATATTGGATGTCAAAGATGAACAAGGATTGTCGTTGCCAGATGAGGACTCATCAGAGCGCAGTTGGCAATTTCTCGAGACAGTGAACGGGTTAATTATTGGAGAGAAGATGATAGAGCCCGAACAAGAGGTCATTCTTCCAGCGCGAACACTAAGACCTCAGCCGTTGCATTCATATGCTGGATCTGATGATGCAAGGAGTTTTTATGGTATTTTTGAGTTTGATAAATAAATCCCTTAAGGTGTCCCTTCTGATACTGCAGTTCACCCCTTGACAAACCTATAATATTATATATAATTATTGTGTTCGTTGAGAATGCCAGAAGTAGTTCTGGCCTAGAAACACCACTAGGAGGGTGTGTTGCCGCCCAGGGATGAGTATAGTCAGAGACTCGAGGATAGCTCGAGTCAGATGACAGAAAAGCAGCGCGCTGTATATCTGGAACGCGAAGCAAATCGCTTCGCAGCCCGGAAAGGCGTGAGGTTAGCAGAGCGAAGCACGTCAATTCGTGCTATCTCGACGCCTTGTGGGGGAAAGCAAGGCTTCATCAGGCGAAGGTAGCTCTTTGCCAACGAACCGTGTGAAATATACTATTCCGACAATTGCTGTCGGATCAAGGATTTCTATCATGGAGAATTTATTTTTAGCCCCGTGCATATATTTTCGCACGGGGCTTTTTCTTTGTCTTTGAATATAGTTAGAAAATATCTTCTCTTGTCGAGCTAACTTCTATTTGTTAGAATTCTAGCAATGAAATTATCTCTTTCACGCGATATGCGATTTTCTATTATCTTTGGGCTTTTTATCGGGTTTATGATTGGGATGAATGTATTGGGTGCGAAAATTATCCCCTTCGGCCCGTTTGCGGTATCTGTAGCGTTTCTTATTGTACCATTATCATTTCTTATGACAGATATTGTAGAAGAGGTGTATGGTAAGAGAAAGGCTCAGGAGTTAGTTATTGCAGGAGTTGTAACACTTACGGTGTTTCTGGCATTCATTATATTTTTTGTATGGCTCCCTCCTGCGAGTCGATTTACTCAGGATGCAGAGTATAGTGCGATATTTGGGACATCTGCCAGAATAGTAGCCGCATCAATCGTTGCATTTTTGATATCTCAGTTTCATGATGTATGGTCGTTTAATTTTTGGAAAAAACAAACCGAGGGAAAATTCCTTTGGTTACGAACAAACGCTTCAACACTTCTTTCGCTAACTATTGACTCATTTGTGTTCATGTTCCTCGCATTTTATAAATTAACCCCTGAGTTTACTGGTGCTTTCATAATTCAAATGACTGTTCCGTATCTTATTTTTAAAATGATGTGGGGTGTAATGTCTTCTCCAATAGTATATGCTGGCGCAAATTGGCTAAAAGCAGGGAAATAAATGTGCCCTTTTTATATAAGTAAAAATATTGAGTTAATAGCAAAGGGGCTATCTCAAAGTTTGAATTATGTGAGCCCCTGACAGGAATCGAACCCGTATCAACGGTTTACAAAACCGCCGCTCTGCCGTTGAGCTACAGAGGCAATAGGGTAATTATAGCAAAAAAAATCTCTTTTCCAAACCAACGTGAGGATAAAATTAAGATATATTGCTATACTTTAAATATTATTGCTATACAATTAACTATAGTTAGATAGGAAGGTAGAATGTCTGGAGTCCAAAAAGGGGAGTAAGTGTTTGAAAAGTTGCGACTTGATTAATATTTCTTCGAGATGCTACCACTGAAAGTGCTGCTTGAGAAAAAGTAAGATCCAATGAGCGATAGTTTATAAGTGCTTTAACTGCTGCTTTTATTTCCCCTTCATCAGGGTATATAAGATTCATATCTGAGAGAGAGACAATTCGGAGGAAGTCTTTTGCTAGGTCTTGGCTCATGCGTTTATATATATCATTGTATACATCATTAATACTTAATATATCAACAAACACGCGATAATGTTCTTCTGAGAAATAGCGGAAAAATGCGACAGCTTGCTGATGTTTATCAGATGCTCTGTCAATATACGAATATATTGCATCCGGAGCTATAATAACTTTTTTTGATAATGCCATTTGGTCTATATGTCAACGGTTACTGCTCGTCCTTTTAACCTCAAAAATGGGTCAGCCGTAGTGAATTTTTTTTGTTGTGAGATTTTTCGGAATGGCGAGGTCTCTTTTTTGCTTCGTGGTTCAAAGTCGCGCATGAAATGCTGAAGATCTTGTTCTTTTATCCGAACATTTCCACCGAGACGTACCGCCTTCAATACACCTTCGCGAATATATCGGCGAATTGTAAGTGGGTGGACTTTCATGATAAAGGCTGCTTGATTTACATTATAAAAATTATCCATAATTTTAACTATACAATATTATGCAATTATATACAATATTATGCAAAATAAAACTATATTTGACCCCTTCAACTGAACCTGATTGAATGGGTATATTCTAGAAAACTATGAAAGTAATAATCGGCTCATTGAGGCAAAATAGAAAATTTTTCACACATCCCAAAAGAATAGCATTTCTTTTTATCGCATCATTTCTTCTCGCATCATTTTTTCTTGTAGAAGGACCACATGTTCATGCCGACGGGGCTAGTGTGGCATATCTTGAGCAAGTCACTGATTCAATGAGATGAAAATTAAGCAAAAGTTTGAAATTGTAGTCGTTTCAGAAAATATTGAAATCTTTGATCTCATGATGGAGGAGTTTTCCTATGATCGATTGGAATCTATGCCGAAATTTGACAATGAAATTAAAAGGATTGATTAGATAGCTATGGAACTATTTACTTATAAAGCAATTATGAAAGGGGGTGAGGTGTAGTGGCAGCTGTTGTAAAAAATGCAAAAAAACACGCCCGCCAACTCGTATATTTCTTTTTAGCAAGCTACGCAAAGTAGTTGGTTAAACCGATTTTACATGTGCAGTCCGTGAGAAGTAAGATTTCATAGCCCCTTTAAAAAAATCTTGCCCAGAATAAAAAAACTTGCTTCTTATTTCGATTACCTCTCATGGACTGCGGCGGCTTAGATGATAAGCAGATAATTTGACTCTTTATTTTTAAGAATCCATAATATGGATCAATGACAGAGAACTCTCATACGTTTGAAATAAGTGTCCGCTTGATGTTTATAGTTCTTGCCATCCCTCTCTTTTTCTTCTTGGGTGGTGTGGTATTCTTTTCTCCTCAGATTATTCAGCGATTCAATCTCAAATCTCAAAATATTCAACAAGCCGGCTCTTCAGAGGATATTGAAGTGCTTCTCCGGGAAGTAGAGGAGAAATACCTTTTGCCAGATGAAGTGCCGACAATCGCGACAGTTAATGATCGTGAAAATCTTCCTGATGATAATTTTTTTCACAAAGCACAGAATGGGGATAGGATATTACTTTATAGAAACTCTCAACTGGGCGTAATCTATCGGCCTACTATTAAAAAAGTTGTACATGCTGGACATTATTCCCCAGAGGGTATTGGAGAAAGTGCGCGTATTACACCTACGCCGGAAGAATTTCAGGAGGTGGGTGTGCTGATCCTGAACGGAACAAATACCGTAGGAATTACTCAGGACGCGACGGAACAGTTAGAAGAACTGGAATTTGTGACAGTGGACGATAGGTTGGATGCAAATGATAAACCATATGAAAAGACAATGATCGTAACTTCTGATAAAGAATTTGAGCATGAGGCAGAGCGAATTTCTGAAGTTATTGGAGGGGAAATTGTTTCTGAATTGCCAGAAGGAGAGTCGAGTGAGAGTAGGATCGTAATAATTCTCGGATATGATTTCGTGAAAAGTCTTGAGTGATTTTTGTTTCAAGTATATCAATGAGTGAGAATAAGGAGGGAGAATAAATAATGCACGGCGTGAAAACCGACGAGTGCTTTTTGGCACATATATTTAAACTCCCTCCAGGTCTGGTTCGGTCTTGAGTATTTCTCTACTTCATGCAACAAGAATCACAAAATGATTTTCTGTTGTGATGCGTAGAGTAGATACTCATCAAATTACAGGTTTTACTCCTTGAGTAGGGATGCGCAGCCTATGAATGCTATCCCTACGAGCGTAATGATTACGCTTAGAATGATCAACATGTCTATATCAGGTAATCCAGTGAGAAGGAATGATTGCCCAAAAAAGAACCCTAAGAATCCAAGGAATATAAGGCCCCCTTTTTTGGGATCATTAAGTTTATCCATTCTCTTCACCAGTAAGTACTGGAAAGGCTGCGGAATCCAGCTTGCGAATAAGGATTTTCACAGTAACATTGTACTTCGTGAGGTTGTATTTTTTCAGCAAAGCACTTATGCTTTCTGCTTGGACGAATCCCTCGTCTTCCCCCCTCTCATCCCAGTCTACAAAATACGGCTTTTGATCTAGTGAGATCTTTTCCATATGCTCTGTCGCAAATATTCGGATCATCTCCTTTATCTGGATTCTTCCGTTTTCGGAAAGATCCGAATCAATCGGTACAAAGAACTTAAGGTCGACTGCGATCTTCTCCGAAATGGGGATTTCTTGCAGTTCTACAACGAGTGTCTCAGCCTCTGTTTCCTTATCTATATCCATTTGTTCCTGCTCCATGGCAAGCATTTGGATTATCTCTTTGAATTGGATTCTTTTGTTTTCAGAGAGATCTTTAGAAGTGGATGTGAAGAATCGGAAGTCACTTGTAACATTTTCTCCAGCTGAGATTTTTTGCAGTTCTACGAGTGTTTCAGCCTCTGTTTTCTTGTTCACGTTTTCCCCCAGTAGATTTGAATTATGTGACCTGAACCAGGTTGTAAAAGAACGACCTAGTCTTAATAGTTGGTTTGCGCTATAGCTTTGTGAGCTATGATACCTCCTATAACTTAAGTCTGGACTCGATTCTATCAAATATAGAAACAATCTTCAAGACTATGAGACAAAATATGAAAATGAGATATTTGCAGTATTGGGTGGGAAAAAGGGTGGTAGATACATCTACCACCCTTTCGGTTAATCGTATCGCCTATTTTGGAGATGAAGTGTTGAGCTCCTCCAATATCGTAATTGGACAACGGATGACAATAGGTGGTTCTGGCCTTGGAAATTTAGTACTGTATTTTGCTTTGAGTGTGCTCAGTAGGTACTTAATTCCGTCAACTTCTGTTTCTTTTTTCCAGAAACAATGGCTTTGAAACGCAACGATAAGTGCATGATTTTTATGTCTTCTCGATGGATATGAGAGTTCTTTTGCATCATGCTGCTTGATAAATTTGACGTTTTTCTCCTTTTTGTTTGCCATGATGACAAGCGTCGTAAATGTTTGGAGAGAGATTCGGTTCTGCATTATGGCCTCCTTGAGCCTGAATTAAGAGCTTTGAGAATGTGTATTGGTGGAGAGTGATAGTGATTTTAGACCTTATCTTCTCCTTCTATAGTAGTCCGGTAATTACAGTAGATGCAGAAGGGAATAAATAGACCACCCATGAAAATGTACTGGATGCCCCAGGGAATTCCTTCGGAGAATAACACGCTGCCATACAGAATGAACCCCATGCCTAACAGCGAAAATGCACAAATAGCAAAATTGGGGAATGCGAATCTATTAAGAATGAGCAAGGAAATAAGCCAAATAATGACCATGATAGATCCGATAAACCCAAAGATGCATGCTGCGATGAAAAGAGTAGCTTCAATCATAGTTTCCTCTTGTCCTGGTGTCTCTCTTTGGTAGATTGAGCCGAGAGATTCTCGTCTTCTATCTGAGTTGGTGCGATACGATTATTAAAGAGCGTTTCAAAAAATATTTATGCAAAAAGAATATTTTTTGAAGGAACTGATGGTGCGATTGTACCGAGATTATCATATAAAGTCAACACTATAAGATTCATAATGGCTAAGGAGAATGTATTGCACATTTTTAGGAAATTCTGAGGAGTTAGTGGGGATTATGCCTTCGCATTCTGTTGAGAGCGCAAGAAATGACAAGATATTTTAAACACGATGATATCCAAGTTTAAGGGTGTAAGAATGAGTCAAATCAGGTTTAAGAAGCTATCTATAGCCTATAATTTAATATCCATCTTATAATAAAACTTATCCACGAGTTATTAGTATCCTGTAGTTAATAGGGTGATAATTCTCTTTCACGCTTGGCATTCTATTATAGGTCACTATATTATTGAGTGATGTTTTTTAGAAGGTATAGTAAGGATGGAGATTTGCAATCTGTAGTATTTTGGCGAGGTGAGATGTGCTGCGAGTAGGATTTGAACCTACGTAGCCCAAACGGGCGACAGATTTACAGTCTGTTGCGATTGACCGCTCCGCCATCGCAGCAAGGCTTCTATTTTACAGGAGATATGGTTTTGCTTCAAGGTTTGAAATATCCTACAATGAGCACATGATACTAATAGGAATTTTAGGTAGGATTGGAAGTGGAAAAGATTTGTTCTCTGAGTACTTGCCAGAAATTGCAGGTGATAAAAAGATACTCGTAATGCGCTTTTCTGATTTATTGAAAGAGACATTGGATTTATGGAACCTACCTCAAACACGCCATAATTTACAATATTTAGCGATAACAATGAGCAGGCAATTTGGTGAAGGAGTATTGACTCATGCAGTAAAGAGGCGGATAGAGAGCAAAGAGGCGGATATAGTGATTTTAGGAGGCGTTCGATGGGAAAGTGATGTAGAATTTGTGAGGAGCTTTAAGAAAAATTACCTAGTATATATAGTGGCAGATCAGAAAATCCGGTATGAGCGGATTAAAAAACGCTCAGAAAAAATTGGAGAAAAGAATATATCATTTGAAAGGTTTTTAGCTGAGGATGATGAGCCTACAGAAACACACATTTCAGATTTTGGTATGAGCGCAGACGTTATTATTGAAAATAATTCCAGCTTGAAAGAATATAAGGCAAAGATACAGGATTTTTATAATACTTATCTTGCGAAGAGCTCCTCGTAGATCTCGTTTCTTATCTGGAGAATAGATTTTGAATACTTTCCCAAATTGAGCGGAATACATTAAAGACTTGCGTGATAAGAGAAAAAGATTCTTCATGCTTTCTGTCTAATGCAAGGCCCGGTTGTGTTGAAGATTGTGCTGGGGAGGGGGTCGGTGAGATCAGAGATTTTACTGGAGTTATTTCTGCGTTTTCATGACGATTTGTATGAGTAGTAGTCTCATTGAAAGTATTTGCAACGAGGAGCGTTGCTGTTGTATAGGGTCCGGTATTACCTGCAAAATCTCTCCCGGTAAGCTGTAGTCGGTAGGTTCCTGCTGCGAGCGGCTCAGGAAACTCTAAAGAGAATGGAGACCATTTTGCAGAAGAATTTTCACCCCGTGATGCTTTATCGTGTGTATTCTCCCAATAATTTTCATTGATGATAAGGGTTCGGGTGCTATGGGGGATATAGATGCCAGAAGCATTTTCTTTTTCGATGATTACTTCAACATGTGAAGGTCCGGATACAACCATTTTTTCTTCAATATCTCCGGTCAGCGAGTCAGTAATAGTCCCAAAAATCCTAGGACTTATTGAGGTGGTTCTGAGCGGGGGAGATTGAAGTGAATTATCAACCTGTGTAAGTGTGATTTCTGGCCCTTTTCGGTCGAGAAATATTGTATGTGTTTCAGTCCTTATATTCCCTGCATTATCTATAGCGCTTACTGACCAGTTTATTCTTCCTTCTTTTAGCTTCCCGTTATTTTTTCCTGAACTCCAGCTTGAAGAAGATTTGGTATGAACAGAGATATAGTTATTAGAGGTATCGGAATCGGAGAAGTTCTCATAGCGAATAATGTATGAGTCAGTTTCAAGATCAGTCGTACGAGAGACGGGGATATTATCAATACTGAAATCTCCGCTATCTCCGTTATCAATTCTTAGCTTATATTTGGAGAGTTTTGATGCTTTGTCTTCCGTGTCGGCAACTTTCCAGCGAAATGTAGGCCTTTCATTATTAGTATACGTATTATCTCGCGGGTTTTCTAGGCTAAATGCATTAGGTTCTGTCTGATCAAGCGTAATAGAGTCAGAATATACGGGTGACTCATTATTCAGTGAGTTTCTGAACTTAATATAGATTGTTTTTATTCCATCTAAGAGATCCGAGAACGTCCAGATCTTGCTTGGTGTATATGCTTCATAATTTGCGCCACTAAAATCACTATTTTCAGATAAAATCATAGAGAGATCGGCATCATCATCAAATTCGTCTGATGCAAATATTGATAATGTAGCAGATGTATCATTTGTATATACAGCATCGAGATTTATTGTAATAGAGCCAGTTGGTGCACTGGTGCTAATAATCACAGTTCCATGCATAGAATAAGCAGATTCGTTGCCTGCGGCATCAATTGCCTTTACTCTTAAGTTCCAAGTTCCTCCAGGTAGAGGAGTTGTGTGGGTGTAGGAGTTTTCTTCTATCGTAGCGGACTTTACATCAGTTATAAATGTAGGATCTTGTGACCACTGAAGTATATACGGCATATCAGAAAGATCTGACCCTGTATCTGTAGATGCATTCCACGTCCATTTTGGGGCCGTGTTATTTGTTGGAGATGCGGTAGTGGGAGTGCCGGGAATTGATGGGGTAGTTGTATCAATGATAAAAGCTACATTGCCAGAATTTGCCGTTGTGTAACTTGATTCGGAAGAAGAGCTGTCGATTGTTTTAACACGCCAATAGTAGCTTCCATCAGAAAGTTTTTGGCCTTGAGATCCAGTAGAATAATTTCCCGATCCGGCAATTTGTCCCACTGTAAATGAGTTCACGCCTTGATTTTCTAACGCTGAAGTGTAGTCAGTAATGGGCGAAGAGAAGTCGGATGAATCATCAACTTGAATGCGATATCCAACAGTATCAGATTCATCAGGATCTGAGAGCGTAAAGGTGAAGGTAGGCGAGTTGTCATTCGTGTAATCTCCATTTATTTGACCTTCTAAAGAGGAGGGGGTAAGGGGACTATTGTTAATAGAAAATGAGTTGAATTGGATGAGCCCAGCGCCTACTGTAAACGGAGATGTTTCATACCACGCGATGGGAAGAATGCCACCGATAGATTTTTTGAGAAGTTGGATGGGTCCGGTCCGTGGGTATGCCCAGAAGTCATCGGCATTTGGGGTTGTGGCGTATGGTGTAGTGACTCTGGCACGAGTATAGTAGTATGTTCCTGGTGCATTTGTGTTGTCGAGCTCTGTTTCTGCCCAGTCAGTTGGTGGTGCAAAATTTATCTCATAATCTAGTGCAAAATTAGCAAAGTTTGGATTATATGTGCTGAATGTAGTTAAGGTAGTCCATTCAGATCCGTCCCAGTATTCGTAAGTGAGAGTTCCTTCAGTACCTCTCGAGTTAACGATACCAGAGATAGACCGATATTTTTCTGTAAGTCCGAAATACACGGCATCATCTATTTCGCTTACCAGGGGTACGCCTCCGGGGCCATTAGATAGAGCGGACACATCAGTATATATACCATTGGCATGAGTAAAAACTTTATTATAAGCGCGATCTGAGGTATTGAGTACAACTTCGTTTTCGAAGTCTGCCGACTCAAAGGGTGGGGTTCCTTTTCTATATACGACCCTCCCAATTACTGTTGAAATACCAACACCTGCTCTGTGTCTTCCTTGATAGAATATCCATATATTAGTGCCATCTGTGGTGATGCTTGGGGAGTGTCCCCCTGCATGGCCGGCCCCACTTATCGTGAGAGGTGATGACCATGTAGAGCCATCAAAGTTTCGGTATGTCACAATCGTATTGTTGCTTGTTCCAGCAGCGCCATAAACGAGATGGATGTGTTCGTTATTATCTACTGTTACGGCAAATGAAGAGCTTGTAGAAGTAGTGGTTGTAATAGTTTCGGCAGGACTCCAAGAATTAAGATCATCACCATCGGATCGATGTCTCCACTGAATGCTATTTTGACCGTCATATGCAGTATACAAAACTCCGATATGGGGCCCATAGCGCACGATTGCTGGGCGGTGCGTGAGACTACTTGCGTCTGGCGTGTCAAGCTCAGCACTCAGATTCCATGTTGGTGAAGAACTGAGATTGTCTGAATAATATGCTCGTACAGATTTATTCTCTCCAAAGTGTCGATACGCAAACCATAATCGAGTTTCATCTTCGATTTCTACAACGGCGTAAGAATGTGTATTAGAGCCATTTCCTTCTACGATGACTTGTGCATTTTCCATTTCCCATGTAGATCCAGATCCTTTTGTAAATTTCCTATAGGCAATATTTTCTCCTGAATAGATAAGATAGATATTGTCATTATTATCTGTTACAGCGGCAGCATAATAATATCGGCTATTATTCGTGTCAATTATGTCCTGACAGGTCCATGTATTTCCGTTATCAGTAGACATAAACCAAGATGGTCCAGCAGTTAGAATGCCATCACACACATTCATGGCTCCTGTGAGCGTGGCTCCAAAAAGATGCAATGTCCCATCGGATGTGCGAACCATTCTACGATTATTGGGTGCATCAGTTGATATTTCATCAGAAACCCACCCAATACGAGAGGTTGGATTTGAAGCAGCCTTAATAGAAAGAGGGAGCATAAGAGGAGCAAGTGTATTTATTAGAAGTGTCGTAAGGAGCACGAAAAATAATTTCTTTTTATAACGATAAATTCTGCTCACGAGTTCAAGCATAGCATAAACAGGAGTTAATTTTCAAGCTCAATGAATTGAAAAAAAATGTATTCTAGTAATAGATCAATGGGTGAGGGTGGTTTTTCAATTTTCTTCTTGCTAAAATAGCTTACTCTAGCCGACATGGCTCAGTGGTAGAGCGTGTTCTTGGTAAGAACAAGGTCGTGGGTTCGATTCCCACTGTCGGCTCAGGTTTCTACCCAAAATCTGAGAGATTTTATGGGTTCGAGATTGCTTTTCAAAAGTAATATTTTTTTGGAGAGGTTGTGGGTAAGGAGTTTTTTTTATTCCTGATAGAGGGTTAATTTTGAGATTGGAAATATACAGAAAAAGGAAGTTGGAGAACACCCTCAAATAACCTTGCTAATTGTCTATTTTTAATTTATAATTGCTTCCATGGCAAAGAAAGGTACGCGGATTAAAATTGGGCTTGATTGTAAGACCTGTAAAAGACGAAATTATATAACGAGCAGAAACAAGATAAATACACCTGAAAAATTGGCGTTGGTAAAATACTGTCCAAATTGCAAGAAAAAAACTGAGCACAAAGAAGTAGAAAAGCTCAAGTAAAATCCTCCTAGATAAATATCAGCGCAAAAAATGCGAACGATGCTCCTAATAAGCTTCCGCCAATTACATCTGTAGTCCAGTGTTCACCGAGTGATACACGGGATAATAGTACAATAAATAAAAGCACACACGTTCCCAGAAAAATTAACACCTTAAAAATCCTGGGAAGTTTCTGGACCTTAAACACCAGAAACGTAATGATGATAGAGAGAAATACTGCACGTAATGAATGCCCGGATGGGTAGGATCCTTCGGTAAATACGTGGAGCCCTGGGAAGTCGCTGAATTGAGATCGCAGGAACATTCGCGGTGGGCCAGCGTGCTCTATCATAGTTTTAAAAATAATTTCTATAATATGTGCGAGGGCAAAGAGAAGAAATGGGATAATTCCAAAAATTCGCCGTCTCCAGATAAGGATTCCTACGAGAGCTGCAATAGTGTATTCGAACCGTCCGAGAACAGATAATGCTGAGAAAAATCCATCTAGTCGTATCGGGATCCTGTCTTGAAGCTTTACCGTGATATCGAAATCAAATGGAATAAAAACATTTTTATTTACAAGATACGTGAAGAGAGTGAAGAGCATAAAGAGAAAAATAGAAGCAGCTAGGTACCATTTCCAGTTTTTATCAATAGTGATTTGTTTTTGCGTGAATCGTTTCAGAAAATTGTCCACTATTTATCATAGCAGAATCTAAAATAGAGGCAAAGAGAGTGATTATGCGTTTTCTTTTCGATTTTTGACCTGAATAAGTCCATGTTTTTGAAGATATGCATACCGTGCGATTTTGTGATAAAAGGATTTTGCGCCAAGTCTTTTACTAACATTCCTACTGTGTATCTCAACAGTTTTTGTGCTAATTTGTAGGGAGTCTGCAATTCCTTTTACTCTTTTTCCCTGAAGGAGCCCTTTCATGTATTCATCTTGACGCGCAGTGAGTGTTAAGGGGGTTTGTAGTTCAGTATCTAATTCATGGTTAATGTAGTTGTTCATTATTCCATCATAAATAAGAGCAGTCAAAACTACTGAAGATGAGATTTGGGGATCGCTCGTTTTATCCATCCCGATTTTTGCAACTCCCCTAATATGATGCTCGACAGTTTTTTCAGAAATCCCTAATGCGTCTGCCTGTTCTTCATGGGTAAATCCATCTGCTACATATTGCAGAACGTCTTGCTCTCTGGGAGTAAGCATTTTAAATGGCACGTTTTCGGGATGGTTAAAGTTGTGGGAGACGTACGATTCCTTCATTGAGATTATGGTTTACTTGAGCCCAATTATAGCATATAATGGGAGCTCTATAGGGGTATAGTTAAACGGTATAACGGAGGTCTCCAAAACCTCTATTGAGGGTTCGATTCCTTCTGCCCCTGCATATAAAATTAGCTCGACTCCTTTCTCTATAGCGAAAAATTCTAAGAGAATTTTTTAAGTATTTCATCAATCTCACTCATTGCAAGGTCATTGAGTGTTGGGGTGCTGTCGATTTTTTTATGCAAATATTGTGCGCGATTTTCCCAATAATATAATATTCCATCTAAATCAGGACTTTTGAAAACCTTGATATGATTCAGGTATCCTCGCATGAGTTTTGGCATATAGGAGCCCTGTTTTTTAAAGAACGCAGTATATGTTTGATCATTATTTGCAGTTGTTTCCATCTGTTTGTAAGTTTGCGTATCGAGAATTTCAATTGGATTAATTTCGTTATCGAGTTGGGTTTTTTCTAGGAGTGTTCCTTCGACTGAGTTATTCATGCGTGCTACGAGCGTATTGAGGTCGAATTGTTTATCTTGCAAAGTTTCTTCAAGACTCATTATGGAGTTCCCGATAGCAATGGTGTTCATTTCGCGTGAGGCCTCATGGGTTAATTTTCGCCGAAAAGACTGTGCGTTTTCTCTTGATGTGGGCATGCCGAATTTTTGGATGAGTTCATCATTAATTCTCCGTACTTCTTCAGAAGCATAATGGGTCATTCTTTCTGCAAGAAATTTAGTAGGGGATTCAAAATTGCGCTTTCGTTCCTGCTCGTTTGCTACTTGACTATATAGGTCCTCATGAGGGGGATAGTTATTGTAAAAATTCTCGATGCTCATAAGAAGTATTATAATATGAAAACTCACCTTCATCAAGGGTAGGGTTATGATGGATTCTCGCTGATTGTATACGACTTTTCACGGAGTTAATTTTCACAGATTTTTTAAATAGTGTGGATAACTATCGTTTATAAGATATCCTCAATATCGTTACATAATAATGATTTAATAAGGTAAGAGGAATCGCATACTTTTTTATTTTTATTATATTTTTTTTAGTTTTTTTAATTATCATATTCTTATTTTGACAAAATCTATTAAATTTGTGATACTGCAAAAATGTTGTCCCAGAGAATTTCGTGGATTGATATCGCGCGTGGAATTGGGATTATTTTAGTCATTCATGGACATTCACTATCCGCTGATAGTTATCGGCATCTTATTTATGCATTTCATATGCCGCTTTTTTTCTTTATTTCGGGACTCGTATTTAACTATGTAAAAAATGACAACGTAGGGAGAGTCATCCAAAAGTCTATTAAAGCGATTTTGGTGCCCTATTTCGGTTTTGCAATTCTGACATATGTTCTGTGGATCGTAAATAACAATATTACTTATCTTAATCCTCCCCTAGTAGTTCAACACATGACAGGAATTTTGTATGGGAATAGTAGTAGTATATTTTTTAATATCGTGCTGTGGTTTTTGCCATGTTTATTTATCACGAAGGTAGGATTTGCCGCATTTACGCGATATGTGAGAAAAACTTCTCTGCTTATTATTGCGCTTATTGTGGTTTCAGTTTTGGGGTTTGGGGTATCACTCATGTTTCCAGATCTTATGCTTCCATTTGGTGTTGAGACTGCGCTTTCTGCTGTAGTGTTTTTTGGGGCTGGATCTGTGATTACTACAAAGTTTCCGGCAGTTCTTGACTCTCTGATAGATAGCAGAAGGGTACGATTTTTTATCGGATCACTGCTGCTCTGTGTGATTCTCGGGAGTGTTCACTTCGCGCTGTATGGAAAGCAGATTGATATGCGGATGAATAATTTGAATAATTATATATTGTTTTATGGAGCTTCTTTGAGCGGGATTTTTGCAGTTATTGCAATGAGTAAGATAATTCAGAAGAATTACGCACTAGAAGTAATTGGGAAGTATTCTCTTGTATTATTTGCACTCCATCCGCTCACGTTATTTTATTTCAACAATATTGCAAGTTCACTTATTAGCTCAGAAGGGGTAAGCGCAATACGAGATGTGTATCTCTCCCCTGCATTTACTATTTTTTCTATTGGGAGCATTTTGGCGCTTTTGTATGTTTGGAAACGGTCACGAAAAGCTATTGCTCCTGTTCGTGTATAGAAGGAATATCTCTTGTTGATAGATTCGTATAATAATTGAGTTGGTCATTCGTAAATCCTTGACGTTTCATATCATATATTTGCTCGAGATCCCCAAGATTTCTTTCATAAAGAGAATCATAATAATAGAGAAAATGTTTTGCCATACTTTTCCATTCTCGTGCTACTAGAGGAAGGGTATATCCGGTAAGACCAAGTAGGTGCTCATCTGCGTGAGCATATTTTTGAAAATTGGCAGGAAATTTACTGTTACGCCTATTAAAGAATGAAGCATAGCTTGGATCATTTCTATACGTTTCGTAAAATGTTTGTAGCTCTTTTTCAGAAAGAGAATACTTTTTTTCTCTAGTGCTATCTGCTGCAGGAAGATTTGGAATAGCAGTTCCAACAAGACTTTGGTTTGTTCGCTCAATAAAGGATTCCAAATCAAAAATTCCTTTATCCATGATATTATCTAGTTCGAGGATAATATTTCCAAACACACTTGCTGCATATTCAATCCGGGCTTCATCTCGGAAAACGTATCCTCGTGCAAGGTCAACCAATTTATCATCCTCTCGCTCATAGTTTTGTGAGTAGCTGCGCATGCCCTGATGTGCTTTATCGATCAGTGTTTCAGTAAGAAAGATTATGGGAGAGCGTGTTTCATAATTTCTTCGTGCTTCATTCGATAATTCTAAGAGTTCTTTATTTTGGGAAGTATTTGATTCAAGAAAAAGTTCTGCGCTCATAACGCTGAATTGTACCAGATGATATTTTTTCGAGCAAGATAATTTGAAGCAATTATTTTTTCCTGCTATAAAAAGGTATGCATATTCTTTCTGATTTTAAATTCGAAATACCATTATGGAAGGCAGGTTTGCAGGTTTTAGGAATAGATGAGGCAGGGCGTGGGGCATTTGCAGGGCCTCTTGCGGTCGCAGGAGTTTTATTTGATAAGATTCATGCTGAAAAATTATTGGCGTTCGAGATTAATGATTCGAAGTTACTCTCTGAAAAAAAACGAGAATTACTTTTTCAGGAAATTACTACTCATGCACTCTTCTCTCATGTAGAGCTTATTGATCTTTCTAGTATAAATACAATGGGTATTGGAAGAGCAACTACGCTTGGTATGCAAAGAGTTTATGAAAAGGCTGCAGAGGATTTCCAGAACTTGCATATGCTTATTGATGCGTTTTCAATTCCAGGTAATGCCTTACAGACGCCAATTGTTAAGGGAGACAGAGTAAGTGTTAGTATTGCAGCTGCTTCGATTCTTGCGAAGGTTACACGGGATAGACACATGAAACATCTTGCACGAGAATACTCACAATATGGATGGGATAAGAATAAAGGATATGGAACGGCAGATCATAGAAATGCATTAGGATATTTCGGGGCGACGGCTCATCATAGGACTAAATTTATCAGAAAGTACCTGTGATTTGTAGTTTGAAGGCCCTTTTAGTAAAATATACCAATCGAATTATTTATGTTCAGAAAATCTAAAAAAACTGTCTGGGAGAAGTTTCCAGAGCTCAAAAAAATACCCCACGAGAAATTTCCAAACCATGTCCTTTTGATTCCTGATGGGAATGGACGATGGGCGAAGCTTGCGAGAAAAAATATTACTGATGGTCACAGAGCAGGTGCTGAAGTAGTGAAAGCAATCTATGGTGATCTGTGGCAGCTTCCTATAAAATTTGTGACGATCTGGGGATTTTCAGCTGATAATTGGTCGCGAACAAAAGAAGAGGCAGATGGGATCATGAAAGTAATCAATAGTACACTTTCTGAAATGATCCCTGATGCGATGGAGAAAAATTCGCGGATTATTCATATTGGTCGCAAGGATAGAATTCCCCAGTATTTGAGGAAAAAATTTGAGGAGGCAGAAAGCCTTACGAAGAATAATACAGGGACAGTGTTCTCTTTGGCAGTTGATTATGCGGGAGCTGATCAGGAATTACGTATTTTTAAGCGAATGCTTGCGGATAATGTGAAGCGAATTACTCCTGAATTATTAGTTAAGTATCGGGATGGAGATGGAATTGTTCCACCTGCAGATCTTGTGATTCGAACAAGTGGGGAAAAGCGAACCTCTGACTTGGGTTGGCTTTCTACTAATTCCGAGCTCTACTTTATCGAAAAATTACTTCCAAATTCCGGTTCAAAAGATATTGTTGATGCGATTATCGACTTTACCCGCCGTGAGCGGCGATTTGGTGGACGGTTAGCAATAGCTACTAAATAATCCTATAATACTATTTTTCCCTCAAAGGTTCTGGTATAATAATCTTTATGAAATCAGGAACAGTAGCGTTAATCGGAAGGCCGAATGCCGGTAAATCTACGCTTATAAATCGAATCATTGGGCAAAAAGTAGCGATAACTTCTCCAAAGCCTCAGACTACGCAATTTGCGATTGAGGCAGCATATGAAGATTCACGAGGCCAGATTTTATTTATCGATACGCCAGGAATTTTTGCAAAAACGAAAAACCCGAAACTCAAAGAGATAAATAATGAGGCCGAACATATCTTATCAGAAGATGTAGATGCAATAGTGTATTTGATTGATCATACGCGGAAGCGTGGACTTGAGGAGAATAGAGTCCTTGGGGCACTCAGGAAAACAAAAATTCCGAAGCTTCTCGTAATAAATAAAATTGATAAGCGAGGGACGACATATTATGAGCAGTATCGATTTTTAGAAGATGAATTTGAAGAAGTGGTCCGAGTATCTGCACTGAAAGGAGAAAATATAAATCATATTCTTGATTGGATATTTGAACATCTTCCCGAAGGTGAAGAATTATTTGAATCTGCAGCATTGCCAAATAAAGCGCTGAATTTAAATTCTAGATTGTTTCTTGAAGAGCTTATTCGGGAGAAGGCATTTTTACGGCTGCGGCGAGAATTGCCGTATATGATACGCGTGGTGGTAGATGAAATAGAGAATCGAAAAAAGAAAGATATTGCGTTTATCAAGGCGCGAATCATCGCACCAAAACGATATAAAAAAATGATTATTGGACAGAATGGGAGTCGTATTAAAGAAATCGGTATGATGGCCCGGCGAGAGTTAGAGATTGCAACCGGTCGAAAAATATATTTAGCATTAACCGTGGAGGAGGAATAGCTGCTCACAAGCGTAGCTATTTTATTATTTCAATTCCATACACGCTGCCCATGTTTAATCCATAGGCGATATAAAGTAGCGTTCCTATATGAATAAGGCTTACAAGAAGTAGAACTATTCTGGTAATCACCATGTTTGATGTAATAATGTTTATAACAAGTAGTATGTTGGCAATAATATTGGGTATTATTAGGAAATAATACCCAAGACATTCTAGCCCAGCAGTGCAGGTAGTTGCTCCATGAAATATTAGAATTGTAACTCCAATGTTTGCAAGTAATACTATTATCGAGCCCCTTTTCGATAATCGTTGTGATAAGTGTAGTGGGAGAGAGATTGACATAAAAATTATAATAAACAATAGAAGTTGACTTCTTAGATCTCCAAAAAAATGAAAGATAGCATATGTGTTAATAGTTAATTCATTATATGGATTGCCGAACCCAAAGCCGCCATAGTTGAATGTTCCAGTGGTCAAGTAGCAAATGACGACGGAAAGAGGAATAAGGAAGAGATCAATCAATGAAATTTTTTCATTCTTTTTGGCTTTATTTTTAAACCATTTTAGAATGCTTAGGTTAAAAATTAGTCCAGCCTGACAAATGTAGTACATGATAAAAATGAGATGGGTAATTGCGAATGCAGCAGTAATTACAATAAGTTCCATATTAAATTAAAACAATACAATAATTAACCTAAAATTACAATTTTATTGAAATTTTCATTTTTTAACTCTTGTGCTACACTGGATATAATGCCTAAGAAAAAGTCTTCTAAAATCGCAAAGAGAATTAAAACTTCACAGAAAAAGCATTTGAGTTATGGTGTTATCTTAGGAATTTTTCTTGTAGGATTATTTGTTCTTTATATCGGATTCACAAACCTGAAAGAGGGCCTAGGGATGAGTTTTGAGGAGTGCGTTACTTCAGGGCATGTAGTTGCCTATGTGACTCCACGGGAATGTACGCTAAATGGAAAAACATACTATGAAACACTTCAATCTATACCACCTAAAATAATTCAGATACAAAAAGGGGTACATGAGTTACCATTACAGCTCGAACGGGGGAATTATATAATAAATTCTCAGTCTGAGTGGGATACGATCTTTTCAGATGCTGCAGTAGAGCCTTCTGTAGATTTTGAGAATCAGACCGCTATCGCAGTCGTCATGGGGCAAAAACCATCTGGCGGATATGCAATAAATTTACAGCAAATAAAAGTTACTGATGAAAAAATAGAGTTTATGGTGAAAGAAAAAGCTCCTGGAAAAAATTGTGTTGTTCCTTTGGCACTTACAAATCCATATCAAATAATTGCGATAGAAAAAACTGAGAAAGAAATTATATTTCTGGGAGAAACAATCGTAGAATCCTGTGAATAAAAAGATCTTGTTATTATAGGAAAAGTGAAAAAAATAGATTATTGTTTTTTTAGAAAATATTCTTTATACTAGGCTTTATGGCAACAGCAAAAAAGGCTCAAGCAAAATCTCCTTCTCGTAAAACACCTGCAAAGAAGCCAGTTGTAAAAAAAGAAGTACAAAGCAACGTGAGTGTCGAATCTGATAAGTCAAGATTAAATCTGAATCCATTCAGTTTAGATAAGCTTTCAAAGCGAAATAAACTTATTATATTGGGAGCGATACTGCTTATTCTCATCGGGATCATTGCTTATATTAATCGGGGGCTTTTTGTTGCTGCTACCGTAAACAATCAGCCAATCTCCCGGCTCGCAATTGTTTCAGAATTAGAAAACCAGTATGGAGCAACTATATTAAGTAGACTTATTGATAAAGCACTTATTCTTCAGGAGGCAGAGCGGAAGGGTATCACTGCGACCACCGAAGAAGTCGATGCTCGTCGTAAGGAGGTTATGGATCAGGTGAGTGGAGGAAATCAGGAGAATTTTGAACAGATTCTCACAGCCCAAGGCCTTACGATAGATGAGTTCAATGAGGAGCTAAAGATCCAAATTGCTGCAGAAAAGATGCTTGGAGATGAAGTTGCGGTGAGTGATGAGGAATTGGATCAATTTCTTGAAACAAATCCGGATTTAGTAGAGAATGCTGAGAATGTGGAGCAAACTCGAGATCAAATCCGTGAACAATTAAAGCAGCAGAAACTTCAGACTCAGTATGCTTCTATGATGGAAAAGCTCCGAACTGATGCAAATATTGTGAAATTTATAGAATATTAATTTCCTCTCCTAAGAATTGTAAAATTGCTCCTTATTCCCTATTTTCTTTTTGTGTGCTCATTTGTATATCTCACGTATTCCATGCCGGTAGTGTAAGAAGAAGCGAGACTGCGAGAGGTTCCACAAGAGATATTTTTGATATTATATTCCGAGCTGCTTGAGGATGCTCATCCAGATCTTCTTTCCGAATGATGCTTTTTTGTATTCTTGATAACGCCTTTGTTTTTTATAGTCATTTGTTCCTTCCATGGGTGGATCCATCCAGATGGAAATTGCGACCCATTCGTATTGGTCGTTTTTTATAATGAGGAGTGTAATTTTTTTGTTCTCAATATGTTTTATATATTTAAACCCGTTATTATTTGGATATGATTTATCCGGGTTTTTGAATGTCTGTATAGCATAATCTTGGGGAATTCCGCGTTCATTCATACGAGAGAGTGCATGATCCGTCCATATGATCCCACCAAATCGATTATTTTTTTTCATGTATTTATGATATCAAATATTTTAATTCATGTTGACATTATGGTGAAAAATGCATTATCGTAGATATGATGGTTATAAATAATAGTGAAGAGTTTTCTTCATATGTTTCTACGTTTGTAAGAGGAGACGATGTTTTAGAAATTACTAACATTGAAAAACTCTATGCTGAGGGAATTGATACGCTTGCGTATACATCAGCGCTTTCTGAGGATTCATCGGTTAAATTTGCTGCACAAGTTCTAATTCGTAAGATTGCGCCGTTAGTTGGTGTAAAATCTGCCTCAATCCTTGAGCTATATAAGGCAATTGGGCGTGGAGAAGTTACCGGATTTAGTGTGCCAGCAATGAATATTCGTATGATGAATTATGATTTTTCTCAAGTTATTTTTGAAGAGGCAAAAAAGCGAGAAGCTGGTGCATTTATCCTTGAGCTTGCGCGACACGAAATGGACTATACAGATCAGCGTCCCGAAGAATTTAGCGCATCAGTTCTTGCAGGCGCAATAAAAGCAAGATTTGAAGGTCCAGTGTTTATTCAAGGAGATCATTATCAGTTTACAAAAAAGATATTTGAGAAAAATCCCCAAGAGGAGATTGATAATATTGAGCTCCTCATAAAAGATAGTCTTATGGCGCATATCTATAACATAGATATTGATGCCTCTACGCTTGTAGACTTAGAAAAAGAAGATTTATCTGAACAGCAAAGAGACAATTACGACATGACTGCAGAAATCACAAAATATATCAGGAATTTACAGCCACCAGGGGTGAGAGTTTCGATTGGTGGAGAGATAGGCCATATTGGTGGGAAAAACAGCACCTCCGACGATTTTACGGCGTTTATGGAAGGGTATTTAGATAGTATCGGAGACAGAGAAGGGCTTGTGAAGGTGAGTGTGCAGACTGGAACATCTCATGGCGGGATTCCAGATAAAGATGGAAATGTAAAGAGAGCAGAGATTGATTTTTCAGTTCTTAAAGATATAAGCTGTGTTTCTCGTGATAAATACAAGATTGCGGGCACTGTTCAACATGGAGCTTCTACTTTGCCGAGGGAAGAGTTTTCTAAATTCCCTGAACACGATACGGTTGAAGTTCATCTATCTACAGAGTTTCAGAATATTATAATGGAAAATATTCCAGAAGATCTGCGAGAAAAAATGCATGCATGGACGCTTGAAAATTTAGAATCTCAACGAGAAGAAGGATGGAATGATACACAGTTTATTTATAAACTACGAAAAAAATCTGTAGGAAAGTTTAAGAAGGACTGCTGGACATTACCGGAGGAATTTAAAGAAAAGATAAAAAAAGCTTTAAGTGAAGAAGTGGGATTTTTATTTGATGCCTTTAATATCGCAGGAACTTCTCATACAGTGCGAAAATACGTAGAGTTTTAAGATGATTCACTTTATTGATAAGGCAGAAATAAAGGATAAGAGAATTTTATTACGGGTTGATTTTAACGTAACGCTTACCCCAAAGTTTACCATAGGAGATGACGAGCGCATTCGTCAGACACTCCCTACTATAGAAAAATTGTATAAAAAAAATAAACTTATTATTGTATCTCATCTGGGTAGGCCGAAAGGGCGTGATAAGAAATATTCTTTGGAAATTGTGAAAAACAGATTGAAGAGGTATTTGCCGGATGGGAAAATAACATTAGTAGACGATTTTTTATCTGAAGAAGGAGCAAAAAAGCTTGAACGTCAGGGAGTTGGTGAGATAATTGTATTAGAAAATATCAGATTTTATGAAGGTGAAAAGAGAAATGATTCAGAATTTTCTGAGAAACTAGCTCATATCGCAGACGTATTTGTAAATGATGGATTTGGCGTTTCTCACAGAGCGAGTGCTTCTGTAGTAGGTGTTACGAAGTTTTTGCCTGCATATGGGGGATTGCTGCTTCAGCGCGAAATTGAAGTTATTGGAGGGCTTATTAAAAAACCTAAACACCCATTGGTAGCGATTATTGGCGGTGCAAAAGTTTCGACAAAATTTAACCTTCTCACCCGTCTTACAAAAATCGCAGACTATTTGATTCTGGGCGGAGGAATTGCAAATACATTTTTAGCTGCAAAAGGTTTTCCAGTCGGGAAAAGTTTATATGAAAAAGGAATGGAGAAAGAGCTTACGGAGCTTGAAAAAACTGCAAAAAAGCATGGGACAGCAATAATTTTGCCCGACGACGTTGCAGTGGGGGATAAGGATAATGAAGATATTGGAGATGATATTAGGAAGGTGGAGGATGTGCGAGTGAATGACGTCATATTAGACATTGGGCCTGAAACGATGGCAGGATATGCAAAAGTTATCATGAATGCGAAAACCATTGTATGGAATGGGCCTGTTGGGTATATTGAAAATGATCAGTTTCGACGCGGGACAGACTTTTTGTATTATGTAATTGCAGAAAATGAATCAGCAACTTCTGTAGTAGGCGGAGGAGACACTATAGCTGCAATATCGAAGAAAGAATATTTGGATAAGATTACCCATATTTCAACCGGTGGTGGCGCAATGTTGGAGTTTATTGAGAAAGGGACACTTCCAGGGATAGAAGCACTTCAATGATTGCAGATCATTTCCTTTCCTTTACGAGAAAAAACTCATTTTTTGGTTTTTTTGAGAGATAGTGTATGAGCTTTTTAGAGTCGTGTTTTTGTGATTCATGAGCAAGGAGTGCATTGATTCTTTTTTCCCATACAGATGACACATCTACTACCAAGTCTATCTCATTCTTGCTGTATCCTTCAGGAAAATGGATAAAATAATTCTTCCCAATTTCCTTGCTTTCGGCTTTGCTCATACAAAAATATAAGAGTTTTTTGATTGAGTCTATTTTTTCAAATACAAATGTTGTAATAAGGCTAATTGCGATATGGTCTATGTGTCCTGAGATCCCATGAGGTTCGAATGTAACGAGTATTTCAGGCTCAATTTTTCTGATGGTGTCTTTAATATTCTTTGCTATTTCATGGTATAAATTGTTTGAGAGTGTGCCATCAGAATAACTGAAAAAGAAGACTTTTTTTATTCCTAAGATTCGTGATGCATTGGTAAGTTCTTTTTTGCGGAGCAGGGAGAGGTTATTTTCATTTGTTTGTGAGCTATTTTTTCCTGCTGCTCCATCAGTAACACAAATCAAATATACGTCACGTTTTTGTGCTTGAAGTGCAAGAAATCCGCCAGGCCCAAATGTTTCATCATCAGGATGCGCAAAGATAGCAACAATCGGCTTCATAGGATTTATTGTAGAGAAGTGATTAGTGTATCGCAAGCTTTATGCCTGGGGACATGGTTGAGGTGAGTGTTGCAGATTTAATCTTGCCTTCTCCAATTGCTTCGAGTGCAGTAGTGGCATTTTCTTTTAGTTTGTCTTCGCCAAATGAAAGCTTTCCAATGAGAAGGTGAATAACCGCTGCCTTTGCCTCAGTTTTAAATCTCATTTCACCACCTGAGAGTTTTTTAATAGCCTCATCTGGATTTGTTGTTACTGTTCCATTTTTAGGGTTTGGCATGAGGCCTCGTGGTCCGAGAATCCGAGCAATTTTTGCAAGTTTTGGCATCATATCAGGAGTTGCAATGAGTACATCAAAGTCAATTTTGCCATTTGAGATTGATTCAATTATCGCGTCATCAGCAACTTCAATCTTGAGTGTTTTTCCTGTTCCATGAGGAAGTTTGAGGGTTCCTGAAATTCCCTTTTCTTTTACATTCACATGCAATTCCACGCTTTCATCAAAGCTACTTTTTTTGAACTGAGCGAGGAGCTTTACTGCTTTTTCAAGCGGATATTTTTCCGTAGATGAGACCATTCTTTTATTTGCAGAAACACGGTCAGAATCTGTTTTTTTTGTTTGGAATTTTTCCTTTTTCTTTCTTTTCTTAGCCTCTTTTTCTGTAGGAGTCTCCACAGTAGTTATGTTTTCTTCAGGCGTAGTAATTTCCTCGTTAGAAGTTTTAATTTTCTCCTCAGGAGTAGAAACTGTTTCTGTTTCGTCTTGCACTGTTGGCTTTTTTTCAGCTTTTAAGGCTTCTTTCTGATTTTTTTTTGCCTCACGCTTTGCTTTTTTCTTTGCTAAAGCTTCAGCATTTTCTGTTTCGTCAAATGTTTTTACTCTAACTTTTCCCATAGTATTTTTAGTTTTCTGATTGGATTCCCATGCTTCGCGCAACTCCGAGCACTATTTTTGCCGCTTGATCAACGTCCTTTGTATTTAAATCATCGAGTTTTATCTCCGCAATATCTTTTGCTTGCTGGAGCGTAATTTTTCCCGCTGATTCTCTTCCAGGTTTTTGAGAACCCTTTTCGATTTTCATAGATTTTTTTATCAATTCTGAGATCGGTGGCTTTTTGACAATAAATGAAAATGTTTTATCTTCATATACAGAAATAACGACCGGAAGGAGTGTTCCCATTTGATCAGAAGTTTTATCATTAAATGCTTTTACAAAATCCATAATCGGGATTCCTGCTGGACCCAGTGCAGTACCAACTGGTGGTGCAGGATTTGCTTGTCCGCCACGAATCGCAAGTTTTATGTATTGTGTTACTTTTTTTGCCATATAATAATTTGAGAGCTGATTATATCTTCGTAACCTGTAGAAAATCAAGTTCTACGGGTGTTTCTCGCCCGAAAATACTTACGAGAACTTTAATTTTCCCCTTTTCTTGATCAATGGATTCTACAGTTCCCAAAAAGTCTGAGAATGGACCGTCATTGATTTTGACCGCTTCGCCAACTGAGAACTGTGCTTTGTAGACTGGGTCTTTTCTATCCACGAATTCGATAATTGCTGCAACTTCGTCATCTCTGATTGGTGTAGGTTTGTTTTCTGCGCCGACAAATGAAGTAACACCCGGAGTGGTGCGGACTAAAATCCAACTCTCATCAGTTAGATCCATATTAACGAGAATGTATCCTGGGAAGATTTTTTCTTTTACATTTTCCTTTTTTCCAGCCCGAATTCGGATAGTTTCTCGAGTAGGAACTATGGCATCGAAGATCCTATCTTCATATCCCATAGACTGAACTCTTTGAATAAGCGTGCTTGCAACTTTATTTTCATGTCCAGAATACGTGTGAACAATATACCATTTGCCCTTAAGTTGTGATACTTTTGAAATCTTTTCATCTTTCTTAGGCTCATCAGCCGATGAAGCTGGTTTTTTAGAAGAATCAGGTTGTGACTCTGTAGTTTCGGGAGAGTTGTCTTGTGTAGATTCTTCTGCGGGAATTTCTACTGCCGCTTCCTCAATATTTTCGTTTTTTATATTTTTGTCATTCATAAGTTATCTTATTAATAGTTTTAGCATTTCGGTAAAGAGTAGATCGAGTCCTCCGAGATATACTCCAACTGCGATACTTATCCCAATAACGATTGCCGTAAGTCTGATAGTTTCAGCCCTAGTTGGCCACGTAACTTTTTCTAATTCATTTTTAACTTCCGAGACGAAGCGCAACATAAGGGATAATTTTACCACACGAAAGGTTCAAAATGCAAAGAGCAAAGCAGAGCGGGTCTTTTATGCTATTAAAGGGTAAATTTTTCCCGATTTGACAATGCATCTGCAACAAATTAAACTTTGAGAAGTATGGCAACAATTCGAAAAGCCGTTATTCCTGCAGCAGGGTTTGGAACCCGATTTCTTCCTCAAACTAAAGCAATGCCGAAAGAAATGCTCCCCGTGGTGGATAAACCAGTAATTCAATATGTGGTGGAAGAAGCGGTTGAAGCTGGAGTTGAAGATATTGTGATTGTAACTGGAGCCCTCAAGCGTGCAATTGAAGATCATTTCGATGTTTTGAATCAGGATTTAGTGAAAAATCTTAGAGATGGCGGAAAGGAAGCGATGCTTGAGGAGGTAAAAAAGATTTCTGAGCTTGCAAACTTTATATATGTTCGTCAGAAAGGTCCGTATGGAAATGGAACACCAGTTCTTTCTGCAGAGTCGATTATTGAAAATGAGCCCTTCGCTGTACTTTGGGGTGACGAGTTTATTTATTCGAAGCCGGCAAGACTTGCCCAAATGACAAAGGTTTATGAAAAATATGGAGGTATTGTAATCTCAGGAGTGCGAATCAATAAAGATGAAGATCTGAAGCGTTATGGAATTGCAGATATTGAGCCTGTAGAGGGGAATGTTTTTAAGATTAAAAATATTGTAGAGAAGCCGAATCCAGAAGACGCTCCAAGCCATATTGCGACACATGGAGCATATATTTTACCGCCTGAGATATTTGGTGCACTTAGAAGTCTTGAGCCAGGAAAGAGTGGGGAGATCTGGTTGACTGATGCTATCAATGCGCTGAGAGATCAGGGTATGCCAGTGTATGGTGTAGAAATAGAGAACGGAAAATATTATGATACTGGAAGTAAGCTCGAATATATGAAGACAGTGGTAGAATTTGCTCTTCAGCACCCATCTCTCAATGGAGAGTTCAAGCAGTTCCTTCGGGAATTAAAGTTTGACTAACTATTTTTTTTCATTTCTTGAGTTCGCTATTTAGTTCCAGTAAACTACAAGTATGAACACCCCAGAGAGTCTTATCAGAAATTATTTAGAAAATTGGGCAGCGCGGAATGGCATTTCTGTGCCATTTGATGTCTCAATTTCTTCAAATCTTGCCTTCGGGGATTATGCAAGTAATATTGCACTTGTAGGATTTAAACATCTGAAAGGATATAAATCTCCTCGAGATGTGGGAGAAAAGATCATTGCTTTTCTTACAGAAAGCCACGAGATTTATGAGGTATTTGAAAAAATTGAAGTAGCTGGTGCAGGATTTATAAACTTTTCACTTTCAGAAAAATTCTTACTTCAAACGTTGAGAGAGATTGTTCAACCAAAGGCAGACTATGGGAAATTGAGTGCAAGAAAAGGTGGAGTGTTTGTTGTTGAATATTCGTCACCAAATATTGCGAAGCCATTTACTATCGGTCATTTGCGCTCAACCATTATCGGAGACGCAGTTGCGAATCTCTTGGAAGCTGTAGGTGCTGATGTAAAAAGAGACAATCATTTGGGTGATTGGGGGTCGCAATTTGGGAAGCAGATTTATGCTGTAAAAACTTGGGGAAACGAAGAGAAAATTAAAAATTCAGAAAATCCTGTAAAAGAGCTTGTAAAGTTATATGTGAAATTTCATGAAGAGGCAAAGAGAAACCCTGAATTGGAAGAAAAGGCACGAGAGTGGTTTAAGAAGCTTGAAAATGGAGATAGAGAGGCACGAGAATTATGGGAGAAGTGTATTACTTGGTCACTGCAAGAGTTTCAGAAATTGTATCGTCTTCTCGGTGTAGAGTTTACTGAGAATAATGGTCTTGGATATGGCGAATCGTTTTTTGAAGATAAGATGGATTCGGTTGTAAAGGAGCTTCGGAGAAAAAATCTTCTCACAAAAGATGATGGTGCAGAGTTGGTATTCTTTCCAGAAGAAAAATATCCACCATTGATGATTCTTAAAAAGGACGGGACGACACTGTATGCAACACGAGATTTGGCGACCGATAAGTTTCGTCTTCAGAAATATCCAGATGCTGTAATTATTAATGAGGTCGGAATTGAACAGCAGTTATATTTTCAGCAGTTATTTGAAGTAGAAAAAATGTTGGGATGGGTGGAAGATGGCCAGCGTATTCATATTAAGCATGGCCACTATCGATTCAAAGAAGGAAAGATGTCGACAAGAAGAGGAAATGTTATATGGTTAGAGGATGTGCTTGGAGAGGCGGTAAAGCGTGCATCTGCTTTATCAAAACAAACGCATGAGTTTGATGAAGCTCTGAGGCACAATCCTGGATTTATTAAAAAAACAAATAATGCAGAAAAAATTGCTATTGGGGCCTTGAAATGGAATGATTTAAGGCGGAATCCTGAACAGGATATTGTGTTTGATTGGGACGATATTTTAAATATGCAGGGAAATTCTGGTCCATATGTACAGTACACGTATGTCCGAACGAAGGGTGTTCTCGATAAAATTAAAAGTGATAATTTAAAAATAGAGAATATAAAAATGAATGCAGAAGAGAGTGAGTTGTTGCGCTTTCTGACATTTTATCCGTATTTGTTGGAGAAAGCAGCAGGCGACTTTGCGCCGAATATACTCTGTAATTATCTATTTGAGCTTTCACAGAAATATAATTTGTTTTATCAGAAGCATAAAATTATAGGAAGTGAAGTTGAGGGATTTCGAGCTGTGATCACGCGAGCAACGGGAAATGTTTTACGAGATGGTCTTCAAATACTTGGGATTGAGACAGTTGAGGAAATGTAGATTATTTTTCGGAAGAGTCTTCTTGAGTTCCGTCAAGTCGCATTCGTATTAAGTCTTTTACTTCCTCTCGAATTCTACGAGAGTTGATATTCTCATAAAATTTATTAAATATAATCGTTGCGATTGCCTCTTCTGGGGTAAAGAATGGATGATAGTTGTCATGTGCTCTTGTGGTTGGTTTTACAATGCCTTCATCTTGCACTCTCCAAACCTTTCTTCTGCTCAGATTAAAAACTTCTTCAAGTTGTTTGTGTGAATACCTATCTCGACGTGTCTCGAAATGTTTTTGTAAAGCAGCATCGATTTCATCGGTAATATTCGGAATAAATTTTAATACTTTAAATTCTCGCTCCTTTTCAATATCTGTGTACTCATTAATATCTTGCGTTTGTTGCTCCTCGGTATTTTTTTCACGACTATCAAGATGATAATCAAGAGCTTTCTGTAGTTTTTTTTCTGATTCCAGATAGTCACTTACACTCCTTTTTGGTTTGTTAGTAAAAGAATCCACGAGATGTGGAGTGCGTTTCCTGTTATCATCCTCTATTTTTCGCGCAAGCGATAGAAATTGCTCTTGTGTTTCGGGTCGTTCGGGCGTTATGTCATCTGTGTTGGAGTTTATTTCTAAGATGACTGCAATCTTCTCTTCAAGCTCTCCTTCTTCCATAAAGTATGGTTCACCGATTTTTTTATCATGTAGATAGAGTGAGGCAAGCTCTTCTGTATGATCATAGAGCCAATAGATTAGCGGATGAGTTTCCGTAGTACGGTGTGATTCAACAAATAAAAGTTTTTTTTCGACATCTGAGGCGTTTGTGAAAAGTTTCTCAAGAGCAGATCTTCTCTCTTGCGCCCCAAAATGTTTATTTCTTGAAAGACCTTCATACAGGAATCCATTCTTAATTTCCTTACAAAGCTTTTGAACTTGCTTACTGAGTTGAAGTGGAAGATTTGGTGCGGGCATAATCGATTCGTGGCTCTTAAGAAGATAGTTTGCGAGTGCTGCAGTTTCCTCAGGAAGGAGAGGGGAGGTGTCTTCTATTTTTTTTGAATCAGGAAGGGAGTATTCTTTTTCATATTGGGGTAAAATCATTTGAATTCCTTCTTTTATTTGCATCAGTGCTTCATGGGGCGAGTCAATTTCCATATGGGTTTTTATGGCCTGAATTGTCTGTAGTTCTTCTTCTGTAGTACCCTTTTCAAGGGTTCGAATTGAGAGATAGTTGCATGTAGTTTGGAGAGACATGCGAATATCTATTTCGTCATACCCATCAAATTCGAATTCATTTGTAATTGCGTGAGGTGTTTCAAGAGCTTTATGGAGTCTCTCAAGATAATACGGATTTACATTTTTTTGTGGAGATAGGGGATTTTGGTACGCTTTTATACGAGTGATATACTCATCAGTACTTTCCAAGAGCGATTTTTGTTCACGGAAATCCTTTATATCATGAATTTGTGCAGGCTCTCTATGAAAGAAAGAATATGTCGATTTTTCTGCTGACATACATTCAAATTATATAACTATATCCTGTAGTGTCAAGGTAGCGGATCTGTGAATGCCTGAAATATGCGTAGGGTAGAAGTAGAGAACCCGGAAGATATGAATGAAAAATTCTCAATCTGCCCTATGCAGATATATCTTCCGGGTTTGATAGCGCGCTGCTTTACGTTAAGGTTTATTGACTAGGCACGACGTGTATTGCGTCGCCGAGACAGTTTTTGGGCGGGATCTGTATAGAACGCTTCGGGTTGTTGCTTTATCTGCAATTCTCTCGTCGCATTTTTATTGTATTGCTCAAGAATTTTCATCTCCTCCCTCCGTTTTGCCCTACGAATTTTACGATTTTTTCTGAAATGGGCACGCTTTTCGAGGTCTTTTGTTCGTCCCAAACTTGTTCTCCTTTTCTTGGCGCAGCT